>OGHB01000059.1_pt1 | contig 89523 bp, 76 predicted proteins | sample 1571451 | NCBI WGS metagenome assembly OGHB01 (sample SAMEA2582071, study PRJEB24529) | metagenome | biome: Human gut stool | place: China | collected 2011
CGGGACTAGGATCTACATCCCGCGGTGCCTATACATTCCCAACCAACGTAGTCCGTTACGGCGGACTGAGGCTAGTCAATCAAGGCTCGAAGGCCACAATGGCTATCAAGCCTCTGTCTTTAGACAGGGGTTATTGACGTACCGCAGCGTGTCGCAAAAGATGCCATAAGGGAAATGTTCCAAATGGGCAGAAAAACGTGGCACTTTGCGTTGAATGATTTTTGGTATTCCCTTGTAATTAAAAATAAAATCTTACGAGATTTTTGTCGGGAAAATTGATATCGGGAGAGAGATGTGGGTTAACATTAATTGGAATAATTGCTCGAGAATTTGTGCGCTTCTTTGATAGAGAGGCAGTCCGTATCTTTCTGAGGCAATACTTGAAGATGTAATTGATGGGTCTAACTCGTTGCTAAATTTGTAAGCACAGTGCGATGATAGTCTGGCAATAACTGTTCCTTCCCGGGGGCTTGTTCGAACGCAGATGTCAATAGAGACAATGAGTGTCAGCAAATCTTCGGTAAGAGCTAAATTTAGCGTGACTTCCGGATAATAATGACTGTAAGAGGGGAGGTCAGATCTATCGGCAATGTAAATTGAGTCTAAGACAAGACCGTCTTCACGGACGGGGTTTGGCAACGATGTATTGGTGTTCATGACGCACCCGTAGAGTATTTAAGGGAGGGTCGCTTGGCATGGTGAGACCCTCATGAACGGACATTGATGGAAACTTGTAGAAACGAGTTCCATTTTTATAGATTTGAGCCTCTTTGGAACAAAATTCCTTGATAATGGCATTTATTGTTTTGCCTTTGTTTTCGGCGATTTTGGCAAGGTCTGCGTGCAAATCTTTTCCGAGTCGTACGTTTAATGTGCCGGAAAAAGGTTTGTGTGCTTTTCGATTTTCAATGGCGGCATTGTCAATGTAATCGTCGACGGCTTCCTGGAAGGACTCTTCTAACTGTTCGAGAGAGTCACCTTCGTACAAAATCAAATCGGGAATGTCGGAGATTTGTCCAAAGAAGCACCCGTCTTCTTTACTGAAATTAATTTGTCCCTTATACCCGCGATATTCAAAAAAAGCACTCATAGCAACTTGAGCTCCTTAAGTTTGGCCTTGTAGGCTCTGATTTGGTATACCTTCACGGCAGGGTTAGGATGAGGTCTCGCTGCCGGTTTAATAACAATGCCTTCCTTATTCCGAAATAATCCGTGAGAACCTCCAGAAGGATTTTCCCAGAAGAAACCAAAATGCCTCATGATCGAGCAAAGCTCATCCCACGTTAGGTCTCTCGGCTCGGGAACCCTTAGAAACTTATCCAAAAGTTTTTCCGCCTTGGTCATATGTAATTATCTACTCTGTGACAATTTAATGCAACTGGACGTAGTTGCATAAAGGGTCGCGTCTAGGATTCTACACAATATTTTCTCTTGTTGCCTACTGCCCTAGAGAGACACGCAGCTCATCCCTATGCTCGGCTTTCAACTTGGCGGAGACGCTCAACACGATTTTCCCGAAGACGGAGCGTCAGACTTGCACCATGCTCAATACTCTGAGGATCGTTCAGTTCAGGTGGCGATACAAAGTTCTGTAAGATCTTCGAAAGATAGTGGGTTCGCATTGGGGGCGCTCCCAACGCGAACGTTCTGTTAATCCTCCCGCAAGGTCCTGCGCCATGGAAATTCGGAAAGTAACCGCAGACAAAAGGAAGTTTCTGCTGCTTCTTCTCCTTGCCGACGAAGAGGAACGCATGATCGACCGCTATCTCGACCGCGGCGAGATGTACGTGGTGGACGACGGCGGCGTCAAGAGCGAATGCGTCGTGACGGACGAGGGCGGGGGTGTTCTCGAAATCAAGAACTTGGCCACCCTTCCGTCCGAGCAGGGCAAAGGCTACGCGAGCGCGCTGATCGAGTTCGTTGCCGAAAAGTACAAAGACCGCTTTTCCACCCTGCGCGTCGGCACCGGGGAGAGCCCCGCGACGCTTCCCTTCTACGAGAAGCGCGGCTTCGTGCGCGTCGGCCGCATTCCGCGGTTCTTCGCGGACAACTACGAAAAACCGATCGTGGACGGCGGCGTTTTGCTCGTCGACATGATCGTCCTCGAGCGAAAGCTCTGAAGGAGGCCCGTAAAGAAAGATCCCGGCTCGTTGTCGGAACCGGGATCTTGTCTTTTCTGCCTCACGAACGTCCAGAGGACGTTCACGCAAGAGTTCTCAGCGGCGCGCCGGGAGGTACTCGGCGGGATTCACGGCCTTGCCGCGCAGACGCACTTCAAAGCGGACCTGCGGGACGCCGTTGAAGGAACCCATTTCGGCGATCTTCTGGCCGGCCTTCACGCGGTCGTTCGTCTTGACGACGATCTTGCGGTTGTGACCGTAGGCCGTCACGACGCTGTCGCTGTGCTTGATGATGACGAGGTTGCCGTAGCCCTTTACGTTTTCGCCGACGAAGAGAACGGTGCCGGCGCCCGCGGCGACGACGAGGTCGCCTTCCACGCCGCCGATGTCAAGGCCCTTGCCGTTGGCGGAGAAGTCCGAGAGGATCTTCCCGTTGGCGGGCCAGATCATGCGCGTGCCGGGAACCGTCTTGGGCGGCTGCGGCGCGGGTTCTTCCTTGGGGGCGGGCTTTGTTTCGGAAGCGGCGTCACTCGTGACCGGAGCGGCGGCCGTCTTGGTTTCTTCGGGGTCAGGCTCGGTCGTGGCGGGCTCGGGGGTGTTCGTCGAAAGATCGGTGATGCGCGAGACGCGGACGGCCGGATTCGCGGTCGTGACGGGGGCCTTCGTTGAGACGGGGAGGCGAAGCGTCTGACCGATGCGAAGGGTCGTCGGATCGCTCACTGCGTTGAGCGTGGCGAGCGCCTGCGGCTCAAACCCGTAGCGAAGCGAGATGTTGTAGAGCGTGTCGCCCGGCGCAACCGTGTGAACGCGTCCGGAATCCTTGACGGTACCCGGAGTAAGAAGCGTCATCGATCCCGTGCCGTCGGCCGTGCTCGTGAGAATCGGAGCGGCCGTGTCCTTGTCGTAGCTCGAACGGTCGACCATGGGGACGGACGTCGTGTCCACCGTGGAGCAGCCTGCGAGCAGGAGGGCGGCAAGCGCCGGCAGGGCGGTGTAAATCTTGGATCTGCGCATCGCAATCTTCCTTTTGTTCGAATCAAAGATGGCCGCCCACCCAGTCGTGAGCCATGGCGACCTGACGGTGGTTCGTCAGGTCCGTCTGCAGGGGCGAAACGGAGACGAAACCGTGCTGCGTCGCCCAGAAGTCGGTGTCTTCCGCGGCGTCGGCGGGCTTGCCCGCGGCGCCGAGCCAGTAGATCGGAAAGCCCCGGGGACTCATCTCACAGATGACGTCGTCCGCGCAGCTGCGGCGCCCGAGGCGCGTGGCGCGGATGCCCTGGAGGCGATCGAACGGCATGTTCGGAATGTTCACGTTGAGGAGCACGGGACCGGCTTCGCGGTCGGCCGCAAGAAAGCGCTCGACGACGGTCGAAGCGACCTTGGCGGCGCTCTCAAGCTCCGCCCATCCCTTGTCGATCTGCGAGAAGGCGATCGAGGGCACGCCGAAGAGATAGCCTTCGATCGCGGCCGCGACCGTGCCCGAATACATGGTGTCGTCGCCCATGTTCGCGCCGCAGTTGATTCCGGAGACCACGAGGTCGGGACGTTCGTCGAGAAGGCCCGTGAGCGCGACGTGCACGCAGTCCGAGGGCGTCCCCGAGACGACGTAGAGGTTGTCGCCCGGGATGTGTTCGACCGTGAGCGGACGGTTGAGCGAGAGCGAATTGGAAGCGCCCGAATGATTGTGCTCGGGCGCGACGATCGTGACGCGTCCGAAGCGCTTCATCGCATCGGCGAGCGCACGGATGCCGGGCGCACGATAACCGTCGTCGTTCGAAATGAGAATGTGCATGGGATGGTCGGAAGGGAAAATTTCTTTTCTCCGATTGTAGTACCGAGTGTTCCTCGGAAAGACAGTCGGAGAAGACTTGTTACGGCTTAACAAACTTTCTTTGCCGAAATCGTCAGCTGCGGCGCATCTTGAGGGGAATCGACTTGACGAAGTGCGTCATCTGCGAGACTTCTTCGAAGCCCGACTGCAGGTAGAGCTCAAACTGCTGCAGGTCGCTCGAGAGGCAGTCGGCGGCGAGTTCCTCGATGCCGAGCGAATTCACGTAGGTCGTGACGAGGTCCACGAGGCGCTGACCGACGCCGAGCGAGCGCAGGTTCTGACGGATGTAGAGCGCGTCGAGATAGGCGATCGGGTAGGTCGAAGCTCCTTCCGTGTATTCCTGACGCATCGAAACCTGCGCGTAGGCGACCGCTTCTTCGTTGGCGAAGCACCCGAAGATCGCGGTCGAATCCGGATGGGTGAGGGCGTCCTTCAGAATGTCGTCGACCTGATCGCGCATGTCGACGGGCCAGGATTCCCGAACGAGAAAGCGAAGCGCCTGATAGTCGCCGGGGTGGCAACGGCGGTAGACGAACTTGGTGCGAAGCGGTTTGTTGGGAGTGTGGGCCATAGGCTCTCGAAGTGCGGATCCTGAAATGTAAAGAGAGACATTCTAACGAAAAGCGGCTCCGCCTAGGGGAGCCGCTTAGTGATTCGGGCGGCGTAAAGCCGCCCGGAAACGAACGCTTAGTCCTTGGACTTGTTGTTCTTGAAGACGATTCTCTCTTCGGTGTCGGCCGTCATCTGCGTGAGGATATCGTTCTGCAGATTTTCGGCGATCGCTTCGGCGCGGGCGAGGACCGAGAGGTTGAAGCGGTTGAGCTCGGCGTTGGCGGCCTTTTCGTCCGTTTTGACGAGTTCGAGGTAGCGCGCTTCAAACTGACGGCGTTCTTCGTCGATCGTGGCTTCGAAGTCGCCGTAGGCCTTCTTGACGATCGGGGCGAACTTCGGATAGTTCGTCATGGCGAGCGTCTGGACCTTGCGGTACTTCCAGTAGACCGAACGGTTGTCGCAGCGGTCCGTACCGAGGCCGTACTGCTCGGGAACGCTTTCCAGACCGTGGTAGAAAGGAACGAAGACCGAGAGGTCGGCCATCCCGAAGGCGACGTGCACGACTTCGCCGATGGCGAGCGGCAGATTCGGACGGACTTCCATCACGTGGGCTTCATACGTGCGGAAGACGCTGATCGGACGCCAGGGTTCGGCACCGTTCAGGTTTTCGCCGTACGGATCGTGCTCGGTGCCTTCATAGTGGTCGCGCATGATCGCCTTCATGTCGGCGAGCGAAACCTTCTTTTCGGGCTTGAGGTAGACGGCGAAGTTGCGGCCGTCGTCCACGGGCTGTTCGATCGAGGGGTTCAGGATCTTCTGCATGATCCAGACGCGCGGGTCGTTGTAGACGCGGTCGCGGCCGTCGTCGCGCGTGTAGGCGGCGGAGAAGTGGAAGGGGCCCTTCTTCGGGTCGTAGAGGCCCTTTTCCGCGGCGAACGAAACGAGCGTCGGGCTGGCGAGCTGGTTTTCGTTTTCGGGATCGTAGAAGCCGAGGCGTCCCTGGTTGCCCGAAGCGAAGTAGCTGTCGGCCGGGATGCGTTCGGCCATCCACTGATGGCCCGAGCCCGTTTCGAGATACCAGACGTCGTGCTGATCGACGAAGGCGACGCCGAAGCCTTCGCCCGCACCCTGCGTTTCAATGATCTTGCCCAGAAGGAGGACGCCTTCCTTGGCCGTGCGGCAGCGCGGCAGGATCACGTTCGGGATGTCGTCTTCGGTGATGCCCGAGGCCTTGTTGTAGGGGTCGAACGAGAGCGCTTCGTCGCTCGCGAAGATCGATTCCGTGCCCGTGAGGCCGAGGCCGGCTTCGTTGAAGCCGACGGCGCCGTGCAGCTGCGTCTTCCAGTTCGGAACCGTCGTGTAGCGCATGGCGTTTTCGGGAAGCGGATAGCTGAAGTCGTTCACGCCGCCGTGCGCCTTGCAGGAATATACGCCCGACTGGCCGGTGACGGCCGGGTGAATGACGAAGTGCTGCGCCTTGAGGGACGAGCTGTCCGCGCTGCGCGCGACGAGGAAGGAACCGTCAACGGTGGCGTGTTCGCCGACGATGATGGTAGTGCACATGGGTTGGGTCCTCATGAAACGGCCGAACGGGTTGACAGGAAACGCCCGGCCGGGTTGATAACCCGCACATTTTAGCGTGCGGAGACCGAAAATACGAACCTTCTTTTAGGGGTAAGCCCTGCGAGGCCGAGAAAACCCACAGATCGTACAAAAAGAATAACCCCCGGAGGGACGTCTCCCTTCGGGGGTTAAAAGAGGCTTGGGTCAGACGACGCGGCCGCGTCGTGCTGAATCATCCATTAGAAGCGGTGGACCATGCCGACCGTGAATTCGTAGCCGCTCGGATCGGCGTCAACCTTGTTGGTGCTGCCGCTCGGGGTTTCGATGCTTTCCTGCGTGTAGCCGGTCATGGCATAGACGGCGGTGCGCTTGCTGAGCGGATAGTCGTAGGCCGCGGCGACCGTCCAGCGGTTGAATTCGACGTCGTTCTGGTTTTCCATGTCGCGATAGGCGACCTGGGCCTTGGCGACGCCGCCGCCGATCGGATAGTTCACGCCGAGGCTGAGGCCGTAGCCGTCGACAAAGCCGTACGTACCGCCGAGTTTGTGTTCGGTCAGAGCCGTACCGATCACGCCGGAGCGGGCGAGCCACTGATCTTTGAACCACTGACCGAAGGCGAGCACCTTGAGGCCGTTGCCGAACGTGTAGTTGCCGCCGAAAGTGGTCGTCATGCCGTTGTCATCATATTTCTGGGCATAACCAGTCTTGCCGGTGCGATCGCGGTTGTTGCCGTACATCGTCGTATCCCAAACAAGGACGGCTTCGAGCGCGCCGGCCTGATAACGGGCGGCCAAGGAGGCGTAGCGGTCGACTTCCGCAGTACCTTCGCGGGCGGTTTCGCCGTCGGCGTACTTGGCCGTGCTGTCGTTCTGGAACGAGTACATGCCGTAGAAGTTGAAGCCGGCCCAGGTCGGGGTCACGTAGGAAACCGCGTTGTCGACGCGCGTCCACATGGAGGCGGAGGCGTGGCCGGAGCCGAAGGCTTCGGTGTAGTTCGCAAAGAGCGGGTCGATGGCGCGGAAGAGGCCGTGCTGGCCGAGCGTGCTGCCGAAGACAGGCTGCAGACCGAAGGCGAGGTAGCCGAAGTCGCCAGTCAGGTTGATGTGGGCTTCACGACCGAAGAGACGGCCGCCCTGGTCGAGCTCGCCCGAATCCGACTTGATGCCGGATTCAAGAACGAAGCCCACCTTCATGCCGTTGCCGAGGTCTTCCGAACCGCGCAGGCCGAAGCGGGAACCGAATTCACGGGCGTTTTCCATCGTGAACTTGCCGGAACCATCGACACCGGAGGCGTCGGGGTCGGCATAAACATAGGCGAGGGACGTGTCGATCAAGCCGTAGACTTCGACGTTGGCGGCGTAAGCGCTGCCGGCCATGGCGGCGGAGGCGACGGCGAGGGCGATGAGACTCTTTTTCATGATTGTAGTTTCCTTTTCGGATTCTGTTCTGAAGACGCAGAAGCGTCTCCGAAAAATCTAAGTTCCGGACGTAGGTCCGGCGCTGAAAAATGGGTGGACGGTTCCAGAAAAAGCCCGGTTATTCGCCGTGCTTCATCTTGAAAGAGACCTTGTGGCACTGGGCGCAGTAGTTGACTTCAGGCTCGTGCTGCATGTGGCAGAGCGTGCAGTCGCCGTTGTGCGGGGCTTTGTGGGGATTGATTTCCAACTTTTCGGTCTTCTTGGCGAGCTCGTCCCGATTGTGACACTGCAGGCAGGTCTTTTCGTCGGGATAGGCCGGGTTCTTGGCGTCGGGGCCGTGGCAGGACTCGCACTTGAGACCCTTGGCGGCGTGGCGGTCGGCGCCGAAGTCGGCGGCCTGGGCGCTGCCCGCGGCCATCACGACGGCCGAGACGGCGGAGAAGAGAAGAAGAGCAAGTTTGTTCATTTTCTCGTTTGGGGTCTTGGAAGGAAAAAGGGTACGCCGCAAGGGAGCCGAAGCTCCCTTCGCGACGTTGTCAGTACGGATCCTTGGGATCCGAAGCCTTGTTAGGGCCGATTACTTGCCGCAGCCCTTGCAGGCGTTCGCCGTACGGGCGGCGATGCGGCCGAAGATCATGCAGTCGGCGACGGCGACCGTGCCGAGGCGGACCATGCCGTGGACACCGCCCGTGACTTCGCCGGCGGCGTAGAGGCACTGGATCGGGTTGCCGCGGACGTCAAGAACCTGAGCCTGGTCGTTGATTTCGAGACCGCCCATGGTGTGGTGGACGCGCGGCCAGAGGCGAACGGCGAGGAACGGGCCTTCAACGTTGGGCACGGCGTTCTTGAACATCATGCAGTTGAAGTCCGGATCCTTCTGGTCCTTGATGTAGCCGTTGAACGTGTCGTTCGTCTTCTTGAGGGCGTCGAACGGGATCTTCAGATCGTCGGCCATCGCCTTGAGGTCCGGATAGACCTTGATGACGCCGTTCTTGACGGCGCGGTCATAGAGTTCCTTCGTCATGTTCTTGCCGATGATGGCCGTTTCGGCGTTCTTCAGCGTCGTGTAGATGACGGCGGGGTGACCCATGGCGACGATGGCGTCGGCGCGGACCTTACGGTTGCCGGATTCCTGGATGAAGCGCTTGGCGGTGACCGGGTCGATCATCGGGCCGTAACCGAGGGCGGATTCAACGAAGAGCGGAGCGAGACCGAAGCCCTTTTCGTCGGGCGAGGTCCACGGCCCCATCTGGATCCAGTCCATCTGAATGGTGTTGGCACCAATCATCTGGGCTTCCTGAATCATTTCGCCCGTGGCGCCCGGATGGTTCGTGGAGTCGAACTTTTCGTTGAGGCGCGGGTCGTGCGACATGCGCATCTTGACGTTGTTCGAGAAGCCGCCCGAAGCGAGGAGCACGCCCTTCGTGGCGCGGATGTACGTGACCTTGCCGGACTTTTCACGGCCGCAGCGATAGTTGACGCGGGCCTTGACGCCGAGGACGCAGTTGTTTTCGTCAACGATGATTTCGTCGACGATCGTGCGCAGACGCGGTTCGATGCCGTATTCCTTGAGCTTGGCGAGCATCGGGTTGATGAAGCCGGAGCCGGAGTTGTTCGTCACGGCGTGGGAGCGCTTGACGGAGTGACCGCCGTGGAAGGTGACGGCCTTGAACTTGACGCCGATCTTGTCGCGGAGCCAATAGAAGTTTTCGACGGATTCGTCGGCGATGCGGCGGGCGAGCGACGGATGAGCGAGACCGCCGCCGGCCTTGACGATGTCGGCGAAGAGCAGGTCGGGGTTGTCCTTGATGCCTTCGGCCTTCTGCATGTCGGTGCCGGCCGCGGCGACGGCGCCGCCGTTGATGATGGAGTTGCCGCCCGGGCTCGGCATCTTGTCGACGACCATGATTTCATTGGCCTTCATGCCGAGGCCGTGGGCTTCGAGAGCGGCGGCGAGGCCGGCAAAGCCCGTACCGATGATGAGGAAGCTCGTGGTTTCGTCCCACTTGGCGGGAACCTTCGTGCTCGCGAACGCGGCAAGAGGCGAACCGGCGAGAGCGGCCGCACCGAGCGTGGCGCCGCCGAGGAAGGAACGACGGGAAAGAACCGACATGGTTTGTCTCCTTTTGAGTGATCGAAAGAGGTGTCTTATGAGGACAGCGGAAAGTCTAGGGAAGCCCCTCCTTTCTAACTACCCAAGTGCTTGGGTGTGACTTTTGGGCGTTAACCCTAGGATGTGTCAATTTCTTCCTTTCGGCGGTAGGTTCTTACTCTCTCAGGGACTCTGCAAAGTGGCATTCTTGAAACGCCGAGCAAAGCCCGCGAACTGAGTCGCCGGAGGGGTACCTCTTTCGGACTATTGGGGCGGGTCTTCGTCCGCTTTCGCCCTTATCAGAGGACGAAACGGAGACAAACGGAAGGACGGTTCCGGCTCCAAAAGAAGCGAAGCATTTCCGATTTTGCGGGAAGCATCGAAGGCCGTCTCCGGGGAGATCCTTCGAAGTTGTTTTGCCGCAAAGCTTTCTCTCTTTTCAGAACGATCTTTATTCGGTAAGATTTGGACCATGAAAAATTTTTCGAAAGCCTGGTACGACGCGCTCGCGACGGAGCGCTTTACGGAAAACTGGCCCGACGAATTCGGCCCGCGCCTCCCCGTCCTTCCCTTCATTACGCTTCCTTTGCCGCCCGAAATGCGCGAAGCCTTCCGTACGCACGGGGAGCTTCACTATTTTCAGCCCGAGGAGTCGATCATCGAAGGTGCGGTGGTGAAGGGGTTGCAGCTCGTGGAATCGGGGCTTTCCGCACGCATCACCGCGACGCTTGAAGGGCAGGCGGGACCGGGCCTCATGGCACTTGCCGCTCCCCACCGGTTTGCCACGGGAAACCTGAACTTCGCGACGCGCCGTCCGCAGATCGGCCAATACCGTGCGGTGAGCAAGGTGACGACGCGCCGCATTGCGCACCTGGACGCCGAACGGCTCGATTGGCTCACCGATCCTTTGAACATGCGGATGCTTTTGTCCGTGAAGGAGTCGATCAATCTTTCCGACCGCATGGCGCTCACCATCTCGGCGCTTTTGCCCGCCCCCATGCGCTTTGCGTCGCTTCTCATCGCGATGGCGGTCTTTTTCGGAACGGTGGAGGAGGGATCGGGAGGACAGCGCGTTTGCATTCCCATTCCGGGGCGGGCGCGTCACATTGCGACCGTCGTGAGCGTTTCCGACGTGACGCTCGAAAAACTCATCGCCGACATGCGGCAGAACGCAGGGCTCGAGCGCGACGGGGACTTCTGGATTTTCCGGAGCGCCGCGCTGCAGCCCATGCACGAATGGATGCGCGGGACGGACGGCAATGAAAGCCTCTTTACGCGACCCGAGCGCATCGAGACGCTCCTCGAAGAAGTCGCTTCAAGCAACGTCTGAGGAAAGGGAGACCGATCGTGAAGAACTATTCAAAAGCCTGGTACGACGCACTCGCGGTCGAGCGCTTCACGCAGACGTGGCCGAGCGTCTACGGACCGCGCGCGCCGATCATGCCCTTCATTGCGTTGCCGCTTCCCCCCGAGGTCCGGGGACACTTTCGCGAAGCGGGAGAACTGCACCACTTCCAACCCGGCGATTCCATCATCGAAGGAACGGTCGTCAAGGGCATGCAGATGATCGTTTCGGGGCTTTCGTGCCGCGTTGCGGCGACGCTTGACGGTCAGTCGGGCGCGGGCGCCATGGGACTGTCGACTCCGCACCGCGTGGCGACGGGAAATCTCAACTTTGCGACGCGCCGTCCTCAGATCGGACAGTATTTTGCGGTCAGCAAGGTGACGACCGTGCGCATTTCGCACGCGCGCGGCGATGAACTCGGGTTCCTCAAGGATCCCATGATGATTCGTCTCTGGCTTTCGATTCAGGAGCTCATCAATCTCTCGGACCGAATGGGGCTCACGATTACGGCGATTCTTCCCGCGCAGCAGAAATTTGCGGCCTTTCTGCTCGCATGGTCGGTCTACTTCGGCACGGTCGAAGAGGGACCGCGCGGACAACGCGTGCGGATTCCCATTCCGGGGCGGGCGCGTCACATCGCGACCGTGATCAGCGTTTCCGACGTGACGCTCGACAAACTTTTCGCCGACTGCAGAAGCCGCGCCGGACTCGAGCGCGAGGGCGATTTTCTCGTCTTTGACAGCGCCTATCTGCAGGAAGCGCACGACTGGATGCGCTATTGCGACGGCAACGACAGTCCCTACACGCGCCCCGCGCGCGTCGAGGCACTTCTCGAAGAAGCCGTTGCGTCGACGACTCCGCACTGAGGCTGTCGGCCGAAGTCCTTACCGATTCTTTGCGTTCGAGGGGATCTTCCCTCGGGCGCGAATTTTCTTCGGTTTGCCGAGGAGGAGCTCGTCGAGACGCCGTCGGTTGGCCTCGTCAAGGGCGCTCCAGCCCGTCGCCTCACGAAGGATCGCAAGCGCCTCGTCCCGGGGCGCAAAGAGGTCTTCGAGCGGTTCGTCGAATTCTTCGTCGGGTCGCGCGTAAAGCGACGCGGGCCAGCCGTATTCCTCGCCCGTCTTCTTGCGCTTGTAGCGAAAGCCCGAGGTGAAGAGCAGGGTCTTCGTCTGGAGTTCCTTCGCGATCGTCTCGAGTCGGGTTTCAAGCGGCGGAACCCGCGTCATGGCTTCGGGAAGCGTCCACTCGGCGAAGGCGGGAAGCGCCCGGTAGAAAGTCTTGGCGTCGTCCGTGAGATCGTCGCTCTCCAGCATCGCCTCGGTCGTGCGTCCTCCGCGCCGCAGGGCGGCGAAGGCGGGAAAGAGGTCGCGGCGCACGAAGCCGAGTCGTCCGTCGAAGAACTGCCCGTAGAAAAGATCGTCTTCGTATGCAAATTCAAAGCGCCAGTACCAGGGATTGAGCGACTTTACGTCCGTCTCGAAGAGTTCGGGCTCCATGTTCTCATAGAGAGACAATCCCGGAACGCCGCAGGGAAGAAAAAGCAAAATGCCGCGGGACTCGATGTAGCGGACCGCGGCGTCCGCATCGCGGATTTCGGGCATGGTTTATCTGCGGAGGAGGTCCGTGATCGTGATGGGAAGAACGGGGTTCGAGCGCTTTTGAAGCTCCGAACGCGCAAGCCGCACGGCGAGCGTCTCGAGCGTGTCCTGCAGGCCGTTTTTCGGGTCCTTCAGAAGAATCTGCCCGGCGGGCTTCAGGCATCGCTTGAGGACGAGGTTCGTGAGCGTCTTTTCGACCTTTGCCTCGACGTTCTTCACCTTGGAAGAGGGAATCGTCTGGATTTCCTTGGCGGCGCTCGTCTTGGAGAGCGTCACGTAGGCCCACTGCACGAGAACCTTTCGGTCCTGCGCAGTGATGTTTTGCTCGAGACAGGTCGCGAGTTCGTCGCTTGCGGCGCTTGCCTGCGCCCCGGCGGGCAAAAGCGTGCCGAGAAGAAGCGTGGAGGAGAGAAGAAGGCTTGCGGCGCGGATCGGCATGACGGAATTCCGAAAAGAGTTTTGACTCCGTCATTCTAGGCGCCGCGGGCTCGGTAGAATGGTGCATTCCTACGAGTTGTCACCAATTTTTGTTCAACATGTATCAGCTGCCTCTTTCGGCCACGTTTTCCGTCCCGGACCTCGAGCGCTTCAACGAACTGAGCCTTCGGCGGGGATTGCCGCTCGACCGGCTCTTTGCCAATCCCGAAGACCTGCGGATCGTTCTTTGCGCCGCGTTTCTCTCGTCGGCGGGCGCGAACGCTCCGCGGGACGCCTTTCTCGCCGAGGCCGAACGCTTTCTCTCGGAAGAGGGCGACTGGCTCGCGACGGACGCCGAATCGCTTCTGGACGCGGCCCTGGATCGCGGGATTCTCGAGGACGAGGGTGAGACGCTTCGCAACAGGGTCGAACGTCCCCCGCAGTTGACGCGCGAGCGTCTGTTGGACGAACTCGAAAGCGCCCGCGAAATCCTTGCGCGGCGGCGCGCGGCCGTTCGCACGGCCCTGCAGGAGAAAAACCGGGCCGTGAACCGTCCGAGCGTGCTCGTTGACGAAGAGGAGGACCGCCGCTTCATGCGGGAGGCCCTTCGGGAAGCCGAAAAGGCGGGGGCGTTCGAAGAAGTCCCCGTCGGCGCGGTCGTGGCGGTGGACGGCGAAATCGTCGCGCGCGCCCACAACCGTACGCTCACTTCGGGCGATCCGACGGCCCACGCCGAAGTGCTCGCGATCCGCGAGGCGGCGCGCGTGCTCGGCAACCACCGCCTTACCGAGGCGACGCTCTACGTGACGCTCGAACCCTGTCCCATGTGCGCGGGTGCGGTGTGGAACGCCCGCGTGAAGCGCGTTGTCTTCGGGGCGGCCGAACCCCGTTCGGGCGCGCTCGGAAGCGTCTTCGGGCTTTTCGATCTGCCGCAGCTCAATCACCGACCCTTCGTGACGAAGGGCGTCGAGGCCGAAAAGGCTTCGGAACTGCTCAAGGACTTCTTCGCGCAACGCCGCTCGGCCGCCGAGGCGGACGATCGCTGCTGAAGGAACGCGCCATGGACAAGATTCTCCTTTTTGCTCCCGCCGGCCAATATCTGACGGAAGAGAACGCCCTCGACACGGTGCGGCTTGACCGCATTGCTGCGGGCATCCGCGCAAAGGGATTTGCGCTTCGGGAACTCCCCTCCGTGCGAAGCGTTGAGACGCGCTTTGCGGGCTCCGACGAAGTGCGTCTCGCGGACGCCGTCGCGGCGCTCGCCGACGACTCGGCCGATCTGGCGCTCGCGCTTCGCGGGGGCTTCGGGTCGCAGTGCCTGCTCCCGAATCTTCCCTGGGATGAACTCGCGTCGGGCCGAACGCTCCTTACGGGCTACTCGGACGTGACGGTGCTCTTGAACGCGCTCTGGACCCATACGGGCCGCACGACGCTGCACGGTCCCGTGGGCGGCGACTTCGATCCGGAGCGCCGCATCGAAGGCGACCCCTTCGGGGCGCTTTCGCGCGCGGCGGCCGCCTTCGGACCCCGAAACGAAGCCTGGCGCTTTTCTTTCGTACCGGAGGCGGCGTACGCAGAAGGGGGGAGACGGACGTCGGGTGAGGCGGCTTCCTTCACGGAAGACCTGACGCTTTGGGGCGGGAATCTTACGATGCTCACGACTCTTGCCGGGACGCCTCACGTTCCGACGCGGCGTCTGGCGGGGCGTCCCCACGCCGTTTTCCTGGAAGACGTCAACGAACCCGCCTGGCGAATCGAACGCTCTCTTCTTCATCTCTCCCAGGCCGGGATGTTCGACGGCTGCCGCGCGGTCCTCTTCGGGGACTTCCTCGGCGCCGACCGCGTGACGAACCGTCAGGGCGGCTACGACTTCGGGACGGCGCTCGCGCGCTTTGCGAAGGCCCGGCCGGATCTCAGGTTCTTTACGGGTCTTCCCGTCGGACACGGTGCGAGGCGCGAAACGCTTCCCGTCGGGGCGACGCTTCGGCTCGCGTTCGACGGCCGAGCCGTGACGCTTACGAAGTGAGGAACAGGAAATGCCGCTCACCAAAGCCATTACGCTCGACTTTCTGAAGCGCTTCTTCGGCTTTTCGCGCACGAGAAGTCTTACGGCGAGAACGCTCTCGAGCGTCATTTTGCGGAGCCTTCGGCTCTTTCCCGTCGCGATCGCCGCGCAGATCATCGGGATGGGAAGCCTCGTTCTCATGTATTGGGAGACGGAGTACAGCCGCGTCTTTCTGATTTCCTGGACCGCGATCTGGTTGGCGCAGGTGATCGTCGCGCTCGTTTTCGTGCGAAAGTTCTGGCGCGACGACGCGCGCGTGAAAAACGTGCGCGCCTGGGTGCGCCGCTGGACGGTGCTCGCCGTCGTGACGGGGTCCATTTGGGGCTTGACCGGGATTCTCTTCGTCGTGCAGGGCTCGGGACTTCTGCAGGTGATGACGGTCGCGATCACGGTCGCCGTGACGTTTGCCGGGTGGCCGGTCTATTCCTGCTGGATGCCGTCGCTCACCGCCTTCACGCTCCTTTCGATGACGCCCCTCACGATGGCGGTCGCGGGGCAGTACCGCGTGAGTTCCGTCATTCTCACGACGGTGCTCGTCCTCGTGACGGGCTTCATTCTTTATTCGGGGCGAAAGTTGAACGAACTCATCACCTCGAGCGTTTTGGCCGACGCCGAAAACACGCGCCTCGTCGAGCGTCTGCGCATCGAGGTGCAGCGATCCGAAAACGCACGGCGCGCGACGCAGAAGGAAAGCGAGCGGCGGGCGCGTTTCTTTGCGGCGGCCAACCACGACCTCAGACAACCCCTTCAGGCGATGGGGATTTATCTCGACATCCTGAAGCGAAAGTGCATGCCCGCGACGAAACCCGTCGTCGATCAGCTCGCGCTCACGAGCGAATCGATTTCGACTCTCGTCGAGCAGGTTCTGGAAGTGACCCGGATGGAATTCGGCGGGCAGGAGCCCCACATCGAGCGCATGGAGCTCGCCTCCCTTTTCACTCGGCTCGAGGCCGAATTCGGCCCCGCCGCCAAAGCCAAGGGCCTCGTCTTCCGGACGGTTCCGACGAACGTTGCGGTGGACGCCGACCCCGTGATGCTCGAGCGCGCCCTCAAGAACCTCGTCGCCAACGCCATCAACTATTCGAACCCGAAGAGTTCTCGTCCCGAAGTGGTCGTGGCCGCGCGTCGACTCATCATGCAGGGCAAGCGCTTCGTGCGCATCGGCGTTTACGACTGCGGCGACGGCATGACCAAGGAGGAGCGCGGCAAGATTTTCGACGCCTTCTTCCGAGGCGAAGCCGGCAAACGCCGTCCGGGCAGCGGCTTCGGGCTCGGACTTTCGATCGTGCGGGGGATCGCCGAGGCGCTCCGTGCGGAACTCACGATCGATTCGCATCCCGGGCGCGGATCGGTCTTTCGGCTCGGCTTTCCCGAGGCGGCGAGTCCCCGCCGCGAAGTCGAATCGGCGTGCGCGCCCGTACGCGATCCGGCGCGAAGCTTCACCGGTACGATCGCGCTCGTGGAAGACAATCCGATTCTGAGAAACGCGCTTCTTCCCGTCTTCGAGAGCCGCGGTGCCACGGTGCTCGCCGCGGCCGCGGCGGATGAAGAGTTTTTTGCGGCCCTCTCCGAGAAGGAAGGGGAGGTGGCGGCGCTCGTCACCGACTACAATCTCGGCGAAGACGAAATGACGGGATTGGAGGTCGCCGCGCTCGTCGAAGCTAGACTCGGGCGCACGATTCCGGTCGTGGTGCTCACGGCCGTGGCGCGCGAAGAAATTGAATCGCACTTCCGGTCCATGCGGGAAGCGGGCGTCCTGACGCTTTCGCGCTTTCCCGTGATTTTGCAGAAACCCGCGGACACCGACGACATTCTCGCCGCGATCTGGTCGCAGCAAAGCGGTCCGCAACCCAAAGGAAAGAAAAACGATGACTGAAGAAAACCGCGTGGAAGATACGTCCGCAACCGAGGAAGAAAAGAAACCCGTGCTCGACGCCGAAGGCCTTCGCGGACAGCTCGAATACCTCGCTTTCACGGTGCTCGCGAACGTCGACCGCATTCAGAAGGGACTCATCTCGGAGGGCGCCGCGGCGCAGACGGACGAATCCATGGCCGCGAACATGGCGGCGGTCCTCTACGGAAAGCACCCGCTCGTCGAAACGAAGATTCCCTTCACCGGGGCGCTTCTTCTCGAGCAGATCGCGGCGCACCATCCGGAATTCTTCCCGTCGACGCCGGTGACGGCCGTCATGAAGGAGGAAGAGCAGGTGAAGGCCGTCAAGGACGTGGTGCTTGCCTACTACAAGGCGGTCTACAAGGCCGTGGCGGAATGGAAGCGCGAGAGCGAGGAGGCCGACCTCGATAAGGAGGCCGTCGCGAAGCTCGAGACGAAACTGAAGGCGCTCGCCGCCGAATGGACGCTCGTTCTTACGGGCGCTCCGCGGCCGCGTCGGGCGAGCTGAGGCGGGATTCGGACGTCACGGCGTCCGGACACACCTTGCGGGCGACTTCCTCGAGGAACGTCGCCCGTTCCTTTTCCGTCCAGGGGCCGGGGTGACTCACGAGCGCAAAGCGGTTCGTGGCGGCGCCCGGAAGGCACTTGGGCACCCGCACGTCGCAGTCGTTCAGGTGAAAACCGTTTTTAAGAAAGAAGGCGAGGGCGTCCGGCAGCGCGTCGGCCACGAGCGCCGCCACGGGCTTGCGGCTTGTCGCGACGATTTCGCGCAGATGCTGTCTGCCGAGGCCGAGCCCGCGGAATTCCGGGGCGACCACGATCGACTCGAGATAGACGGCGTCCGGAAGAAACCACCGCGTGGCATAGCCCATGACCGCCTGGCTCTCGCGGAATGCAATGCACTCGAAGTCCGGGTCCGAGAAGGCGCGGGCAAAGCTCTCCCGACTTCGCCGAAGGGCCGGCGGGAAGCTCAATTCATGAAGATCGAAGGCCGCGTCAAAGAGCGCATGTTCGGTCGATGTGAGAAATTTATACCGCATGCGAAAGGTCCCGCTGAGGATTTCTTTCAGCATGACAGGGTGAAATCTCTCTGAACATGCGGATTAGTCCTCTTCGCATAAACCCGCTGACGCGGGTGAGGGCGACCGTAATGCGTCCTTGCGGCGGGAATTTCGGGGTTCGGATAGGAAAATGTGCAACAAGCGGGTTTGCTTTAGATCATTAATGTAGCAAATAGTCACGGTGGCGCAGATCTAATCCTTAGGGCGCCTAGGCAATTTCAGGCGAACGAAAGTTTTTGGCCTTCCTTTCGTCCGGAAGACGGGGCGTTTGGGCCGCAGGAGGGCGGCGCAAGCCTTGAGGGGTGTTTTAGAACTTCGGTGAAAACCGAGGGATGCGCATATTGTTTCCGAGAGTTGGTCATATGTACGCTCTTTTGGACGGACGGCTGCCGAGGCGAAAACTAAAAAGCCCGTTCGGGAATCCTAGTCTGTCTCGGAAAGCGTCGTAAACGCTGAAATTCCAACAGAGCGAAGGAATTTTCGTGATCCGGAACCCTTGATTTTTTCAAACTTTTTGGCGACAATCCCTGCAGCCCTTGTGAGACCGTGTTCCACAAAGCGTCGAATTCAAACTTCAAACGGCGCTTTGGATCGGGCCGTCTCCCGATCAAGGGTCGATGTTTTAGTCCCTCCGAAGGAGTTTACTGGAATGAACAAGACGGAACTTATTGACGCCATCGCCGCCAAGACCGACATTGCCAAGACGCAGGTCGGCGCCATGCTCGACGCCTTCCTCGAAACGGTCGTCGATGAAGTTGCCAAGGGCGAAAGCGTTCGCCTCATTGGCTTCGGCACGTTCGGCCTTACGGAACGCGCTCCCCGTACGGGCCGCAATCCCCAGACGGGCACCGTGATCAAGATCCCGGGCTGCAAGGCCCCGAAGTTCACGGCCGGCGCTTCCTTCAAGGAAGCCGTCAAGTAAGCGACTGCATCGCTCACACCGTACGAGGCGCCGATCTCGTACAATAAGCATCCCCGGATGCCGTCTCCATGGCGGCCTTCGGGGATTTTTTCTGCAAACATTCATTTTTTTTGGGACCGTTCATGCCGATTTCCGTTGTCGATACGCCCCGGGAAGGTTTTCTCCCCGACTGGGTGGACCCCGTTCACGAAAGCGATCTGATCGAGCGCCGCCGCGCGATCCACATGACGCCGGAAGTGGGGTGGTGCGAATTTCTGAGCACCGCACGGGCTGCGGAAGTGCTGAGCGGTCTGGGATTTGAAGTGAAGGTCGGGCGCGAAATCCTTCAGCCCGACTACGTGCGCGGTCGCGACCCGGAAGAGGCGCAGCACGCGGAGCTCTATGCGAAGGATCAGGGCGTGCCCCGTCAGCTCCTCGACCGAATGGAGGGCCTCACGGGCTGCGTCGCGGTCTTCGACACGAAACGCCCCGGCAAGACGATCTGCATCCGCGCCGAACTCGACGCCCTCTACGTGAGCGAACCCGAGGATCCCGACCATCTGCCGACGCGCGAAAACTTCCACTCGATGCGCCCGGGCGTCATGCACGCCTGCGGGCACGACGGGCATCAGGCGGTTCTTCTGGAACTCGGGCGCTTCATCGCCGCCAACAAGGAGCGCCTCACGGGGAAGATCAAGTTCATCTTCCAGCCCGCCGAAGAAGGCTCGCGCGGCGCCTACGCCTTCGTGCGCTCGGGCGTCTTGGACGACGTCGACACGATCATCTGCGCGCACTTCGGGCTCGATCAGCCGCCGGGAACCGTCTATACGGCGCCGAGCAAGTTCCTCTGCACGGAAAAGATCGACTTCGAATTCATCGGCCGACCCTCGCATGCGGGCATGCACCCGCAGACGGGGCGCAACGCCCTCATGGCCGCCGCCAACGCCGCGATCAACCTCATGGCTCTTCCGCGTCACGGCGACGGGATGACCCGCGTGAACGTGGGGAACCTCCACGCGGGCGAAGGCCGCAACGTCGTGGCGGCCCACGCCACGATGCAGATCGAAGTGCGCGGCGCGAACGAAAAGATCAAGGACTATCTCGCGCACGAGGCCGTGCAGCGCTGCGCCGGGATGGCCATGGCCTTTGACGTGCAGATGAAGCACCGCGTCGTGGGAGAAGCGGTCGACTTCACCCCCGACGACAGCGTGAGCCAGCTCATCACCGTCTGCGCAAAGCGCGCGCGATACTGCCGCAACATTCAGCCGCATCTCACCGTCACCTATTCGGACGACGCGACCGTCATGTTCCGCCGCGTTCAGCAGCGCGGCGGCAAGGCCGGCTACTTCATTGTGGGCGCCATGCCGACGCGCGACGGCAAGCCCGTCCACACGACGGAAAACGTCGACTTCGACGAACGCTACCTCACGACGCTCTACGACACCTATACGAACGTCATCATGGCGCTTTCGGGAGAGTGGTAAGCGCTTTCGATCCTCTGCGGGCCTCCTTTCGGAGGCTCTTTTCTTGGTGGAGACCGTTGCTCACTTTGCTTCTTGAGAAGGGAAAACGCGAAAACTCGCTTTTTAACAATGGGGGTATCCCCTTGTTTGTGTTGATGTATGTCAACTACTCAGTTCTTTTCTGAGAAATTCTTTCCATCCAGAAAGTCCTTTACGTCGGGGCGACTATGATCGAGAGAAACAGCTCCGTAGAGAGCCTCTCCTCCAACGTTTCCGGGTTGCCCTCGCCATGGAATACCTCAACCATCTCGTATCAGAAATCAACAGCGTCCTTTGGGGCGTATTCTTCCTCGTTCCGCTTTTGTGCGGGACGGGGATCTTCTACACCATCAAGCTTCGATTCGTTCAGATCCGCAAGTTCGGGCTCGCCGCGCGCTACCTCTTCGGCGGCGCGTCCTTCTTCGGCAAACGCGCCGACAAGTCGGGGATGAGTTCGTTTCAGGCGCTCGCCACGGCCATCGCCGCTCAGGTGGGCACGGGCAACGTCGCGGGTACCGCCACGGCGCTCGTTTCGGGCGGTCCGGGGGCGCTCTTCTGGCTCTGGGTTGCGGCCTTCTTCGGGATGGCCACGATCTTTGCCGAAGCCGTTCTCGCGCAGACCTACAAAGGGCATGACGCCAACGGCCACGTCGTGGGCGGTCCGGCCTACTACATCACGCAGGGGCTCGGCAAGAAATTCAAACCCCTCGCCGTCTTCTTCTCGATCGCCATCATCATCGCGCTCGGCTGCATCGGGAACGCCGTGCAGTCGAACTCGATCTCGCAGGCCATGAACACGGCCTTCGGGGCGCCGCTTGCGGTGACGGGCGTCATTACGGCCGTCATCTCGGGGCTCGTCTTCTTCGGCGGTCTCGGACGTCTCGCGAGCGTCGCGGAAAAGCTCGTTCCGATCATGGCCGGGATCTATTTGATCGGCGGCTCCTACGTGATCCTCGAACATCTCTCCGAAGTCGGTCCCGCCTTCGCGCTCATCTTTGAGGCGGCCTTCAATCCGCAGGCCGTCGCGGGCGGCGCACTCGGTCTCACCGTCGCCAAGGCCATGCAGTTCGGCGTGGCGCGCGGTCTCTTCTCGAACGAAGCCGGGATGGGGTCGACGCCTCACGCCCACGCGGTCGCCAAGGTCGAACACCCGGCCATTCAGGGGCTCGTCGCCATGTTCGGCGTCTTCGCCACGGTGGTGGTCGTGACCTTCACGGGGATCGTGATTCTCGTCACGGGCGTGCTCGACTTCCAGACGACCGGCATCGAACTCACGCAGAAGGCCTACACGCAGGGGCTCGGCACCTTCGGGATGGGCTTCGTGGCCGTCTGCCTCTTCTTCTTCGCCTATTCGACGATCATCGGCTGGAACTTCTTTGCCGAACAGAACGTGCGCTTCCTCTGGGGCGAATACGCGGTGCTTCCCTACCGCGTGATCGTGTGCCTCTTCATCGGCGTCGGGGCCGTGCTCAAGGTCGACCTCGTCTGGGCGCTCGCCGACCTCTTCAACGGTCTGATGGTGCTCCCGAACTTGGTGGCGCTGATCGCTCTGCACAAAGTGGTGGGAAATTCGCTCAACGACTTTGAGACGAAGCTCGCCGCCTATGAAAAGAAGTCGAAACACTGATTGAAAACGACGACGAAGCGGAACTTCCCACAGAAGGAGGTTCCGCTTCTTTTTTCTCTAAAAAAAGGAATGACCGTGAAAAGACGTAATCTGCTGACGATGTTCGGAGCCATTTCGATGGTCCCTGCGTTCGCGTTGGGGAAGGGGATGCGCACGACGGGTGCCCGGTTGGCCGAACTTCTCGCCGCGGGCGAGTCGGAAACCGTCGCGGTGCTTGCGGAACCCTTCGTCAGGGAAGCGGCTGCGGGAACGCTCGCCAAGGACGCGTTCGCCTGGTACTTCGCGCAGAATCTTCACTACCTCGACAACTACGCGCTCTCTTTCGATCGTTTCGGCGACCGCCTCGAAGGGGACGATCGGGCGCTTTGCCGCCGTTGGGCCGAAGAAACGCGCGCGATGAAGCCGTGGACCGAAGGGCTCTTTACGAAGATCGTGGGCGGCAAGCCCGAGGAGAGTCCTTTCTACGTTCTGCGTCCCACGACCGCCGCCTACATGCGTCACGAGCGGGAGTCCGCCGAACACGCGCCGCTTCTGGCGGGCTTTGCCGCGCTGTTGCCGTGCTTCACCGTCTACGAACGCATGGGTACGACGATTGCGCGCACGCGAAAGCTTGCAGGGAATCCGTATGCCGAGTGGCTCTCCGCTTACGGCGATCCGGCGTACTCGGAAACGGTCGATCTGGCGGTAAATTTGGCCGCGCGGCTTGGTTCGGAAGCTTCGCCCGAGGAGTGGAAGCGCGCCCGGACGGCATACCGTACGAGTTGCGGGTTTGAGCGTCGACTTTTTGAGGCCGCGTACCTTCTGGAAGAGCCCGATCTTCGCTGACGCGCCGTCCGGACGTTGAGAAAGTCCGTATTTCACTCCGTCCGGCACGAACGCCGGGGGCGCGGACCCTCAACGCCACAAGTGCGCAAAGGGAACCGCCGCCCCGACGCCGTCGTAGCGGCGAACGCTCTGTCCGCAGTAGAAAAGTACGCTTTGGACCGGCTGATCCTCGCCGATGAGCGACCGGAATTTCGCGAGCATCGAGAAGTCTTCCGGGCCGACGTTTTCTTTTGACGAGGTCTGCAGCGCAATGAGCCGGCCGTTCTCCCGGTGTTCGAGCAGCCACTCGACGGTGAGACCGGTACGAAGCGCAAAGTGCCGAAGCGCCCAGGGAGAGTCGTCGTCGACAAGGGCGGCCAACTGCGCCCAGGTCCATCCCGAAAGAAGTCGTCGGACGTCGTCGGGCCTCACGTTCGGGAGGACGTTCGGGTCTACGGCGCACTGTCCGAGCAACCCGCAGAGCCATCCGGAATCGGTAACGACGTGTTTGGGACTGCGGATGCTGCGCTCGAATCGGTCGGCCCCCGACCAAACGGGAACCGCCTCGACGAGATAAAGAGATTCAAGCGCCTCAACGCAGCGCCGTACAAGCGGCCGACCGATATCGAGCACCCTGGCGATTTGCGTGAGATTCAGCACTTCGCCCGAAGCGGCGCCAACCATGCGGTAGACCTTGCGCAGGGTCTGCGGATTTTTGAGGCGGCTGATCACGGGCAGATCGGTGTGGCAGACGGCGCGAATGAGATCATGGAAAAAGTCGTGCCTTTCGTCGGGCGTGCCCTCTCGGCACGTCGGATAGCCGCCTCGCATCGCTTCACCGAGGACAAGGCCGCGGTTGCATTCGTCATAGGAGAGCTTGCCGGGAATGTCCAGCGTCCCGAGACGCTCGAGAAAGTCTCGTCCGCCGCCCGTCATTTCGCCGCGCGTAAGCGTACGGATGCGAAGGGTTGCCACGTCGGAAAGCCTTTCTGCGGCCGATTCCACTTCGGGGACGCGTACGAACGAGTCCGCTACGACCACCTTGGGCATTTTCAGCTTCTCTCGAAGGTCGGGTTTCCCCGCGAGGTCGAGCATCACGGACAGAAGCTTCGGCGAGAGATGAATGTTGCGCACAAGAAGCGTCGGAAACGGAGCGTAGCTGCTCAAGAGCGAGAGCGGCGCCTCCTCGGCGTCTTTCCGATCTTCGGGGCGCATCAGATCGATCGAAGGCGTTTGGGGAAGAATCTCCGAAAAAAGTCGCTCCCGCCCGGCGTTCCGGGGACCGCAGAGAACGATCAGCTTTCCCCGACTTCCGGAGAGGGCGTCTTTCACAAGCGAAAGAAGGCGGGATTCCGCCAGACGCAAGGAGATCTCCTCCGACGCGCCGCGGGAGTGCGTCGAGCGTTTTTTGGGAAAAGAGCGCCGTGCAGCAGGCACCATCTCTTCCGGCAGCGTGAGATTGATCGGCGAGGGGTCCCGTTCGCGGGCGGCAAAAGCGGCGATACGGTGGGCCGACCGATCGGACGAAGTGTCGGACATGAATTCATGTGCTCCTAGAGACAGGCTTTCAATATAGATGCGAAACGAACGCTCCGAAATATGCGAAACGGTAATTTTGGAATAGGTGTTTATACCATGTTTCGGAGGTCTTTCTGGGAAAGAACATGGAGGATCGTTCACATTTTATTGCGGCGCAATGAAATGTGTACTTTATTCCCGTAAAACTGGCACACATTTCTCCCAAAGTCGGGGGGCCGTGAGTGGGGCGAGCTTCCGGCATCTTTCCGGCCGCTGATTGGCATCGTCGCGGACTGTCTTGGCATCCGTCCGCATTGCGGGTGGTAAACGCGGGCGGTTCGGAGACCGCCGCGGTACCCGATGCCCCCTTCGTCGGGGAAGCGGCTGCGGGAACGCTCTCCCAAGGACGCGTTTACCTGGTACTTCGCGCAGAATCTCCACTGCCTCGTCAAGAATGCGCTCTCCTTCGAACGACTCGACAACCGCCACGGAGGGGACGATCGGGCGCTTTGCCGCGCTTCACCGTTTGCGAACGCATGGGCATGACGAAACTTGAGGGGAACCCGCATGCGAGTGGCTCGCCGCCTACGGAGACCCGGCATACTGGGAAACGGTCGCATGGGCCCCGGGTCTGGCCGAGGCCCTTGGAGGCGGCGCTTCGCCCGAAGAATGGGAGCTGGCCGAGGTCGCCTACCGTACAAGCTGCGACTTGGAACGAAGCGGCATACGAACTCGAACGGATCCGAGCGCTCTGAGATCAGACCGAAGCGCCACGGCTCATTCGACGTCGTTGAGAAGCGCCTGCAGTTCGTTGAGGAATCGGCAGGCATGGAAGCCGTCGCATACGCCGTGATGCACCTGCAGAGCGACGGGCATGAGCGTGCGGTCGCTCTCCGGAAAGAATTTTCCGAGCGTAAAGATGGGAAGCGTGTAGGCGTAGCCTTTCTGTAGGTTGAGGTTGAAACCGTCAAAGCTTGTCCAAGGAAGCATGGAAACGGTGAAACTGTTCTTCGGCAGGCCGGGCTTTCCAATGAAAGCCGCGTTGTCGCCGTATGCCGCGAGGTCCGCTTCATAGCGACGAATGAAATCGCGAAGATCCGGCGTGTACTCGGTCCAAAGGTTCGAGAAGGTTTCCGAATCCTTGTGGAAGACCGTGTAGCAGGGATGCATTTCGCTGTAGACGCCGAGTTCGTCCGCCTCGTCGAAGGCCGTGCGGAATTCTTCGTGCCGGTTCGCGACGGTCGTGATCGAATGGAGCATCGTGGGATAGAGGCGCAGTTGCTTCGCCCGGATGTTCGTGATGTCGAGCTTCGCCGTGAGGCTGTAGGTGCAGGGAATCGTCGAGAAGTAATGCTCGAAGACTTCGTTCCGAGGCCAGGCGGTTCGGTCGATTTTTCGGAAAGTCATGTTGTCTCTCGATGGAGTCGGGACGGGTTCGGACTACTGTTGAGCTTCAACGAAGAAGGGATTCCGTTCGGTGCGGTTGGGCGCCTTCGTCCGCCGCAAGGTGCGAGGCCTCCCGCCGGAATCGGACGACGAACCCGATGCAGACGAGAAACGACAGCAGTTCTGCGAGCGGCTGCGCCGACTCGATGCCGCGCAGTCCGAAGAACTGCGGGAGGATCAGAATGAAGGGCAGAAAGAAGACGCCTTGGCGCAGACAGGCGAGAAAGGTCGCGATCCCTGCGCGCCCGAGCACCTGGTAGGTCATGTTGGAGACGACGCTCACCGGAACGATCGGCGCAACGAGACACTGAAGAAGGAGCGCCTCCACGCCGATTCGCACGACGGCGGGGTCCTCCGTGCGAAAGAACGCCACCACTTCCTCGGCGAAGACGAAGCCCAGGAGTCCCAGGACCGTCATCAGGGCGGTCGACATGGCAAGCGTCGCGTCCACGGCCTTGAGGACGCGGTCGTAGCGCTTCGCGCCCCAGTTGTAGCCGAGCACCGGTTGATAGCCCTGTCCGATCCCGATCATGGCGGCGGACGTCACCATCATGACGCGCCCGACGATCGACATGGCGGCCACCGCCGCGTCGCCGTAGAGTCCCGCCATGAGGTTGAGCACCGAAGCCGCAGCCGCTCCGAGAATGTTGCGGGAGAGCGACGGGGTGCCCAAGCGCAGAAGCGTTCCGTAGGTTCGAAGGTCCTTGGAGATGAGAAGGGGAGAGAGTCGGATCGAACCGCGTCCCGCGGCAAAGTAGGAGAGGAGAATCGCAAAGGAGACGGTTTGGGAGAGCGCCGTTGCCCAGCCGGCCCCGGAAATGCCGAGGTCGAGCGTGAAGATGAGAACGGGCGCCACCGCCATGTTGAGAATGCCGCCGATCCCGAGTCCGATCATCCCGACGAAGGCCATGCCCTCCGACCGCAGGATGTTGTTGAGCGTGAAGGCCGCGGCCATGAAGGGCGCGGCGTAGAGAACGGGCTTTACGTACTCGACGGCGAAGGGAAGGATCGTGTCGGTCGCGCCCATGACGGCGAGAAGCCCGTGGAGCCCGAAGAGCGCCGCGACGGAAAAGAGGGCGCCGAGCAGCAGGGCCGTGAAGAGCGCCGAGCTCGCCGTCTCATGAGCCTTCGCGTATTCCTTGGCGCCGAGAAGGCGGGAGGTCTGCGAAGCGCAGCCTTGTCCCACCGTGATGCCGAGCGCCTGGATGATCATTTGGAGCGAAAAGGCGACGCCCATGGCGCCCACGGCGGAAGTCCCGAGGTAGGAAACGTAGAAGGTCGAGACCGTGTTGTAGAGCGCCGTCACGAGCATGGAGAGCACCGTCGGGATGCCGAGCCGCAGGACGAGCTTGACGACGGGTTCGGTTGTCATGCGCTCGAACGTGCGGGAGGCGGCGTTCCCTGCGGAATGCCGGGAGGGATTGCGGGCGGCGGGTTCCATGCTGACGCGAAATCAAGTTTATCTGTTATGTTTCCCACAGCATAGCGCGTCGATTGTTGAGGTGTGTCATACGGGTTGTCGCACCACACGTATTTGGTTCTTCATGAGAAATTTATTCGAGTGTAAAAATGTCTCTTCACTCGCTTGTGAGCGAGATTAAATTCTTCTCAACCTAGAAAAAAAGAGGTGAGAAAAAATGTTGGCGCTGATAAAATAGAGGCGGCTAGAAAGAGATTTTTCATCGCATTGATTTCATGTTCATCTTGCAGAGTAACGGAGGGTGAAAATGAAAAGAACGATGGTTTTCTGGTCGGTAGGTTTGGCTCTAACCCTTATGGGGGGGCAGGGTTTTGCCGCGTCAACCACGCTCAACAAAGAAGGCACGAACGTCAAGAATTTTGACGACATTAACGTGTCGATCAGTAGTCCCAGCTCCGGTTTCTATATTAAAGAAGCCGCGAAAACGGCCATGTTCTCATTGCTTGCGGCCGTCGGTTCAAAAAACGGCAGTAAGGTCAACACGATCAATGTCGGGGGCAAAAACACTGAGACAGTGTTTCTTGACGGTACCGCTCAGTTTGGAACGACATCCAACGGTATAGAGTGGGTGAGCACAACTGCCGTTTATGCGGCCGATCAAAACGCCACGGTCAATATTCAGGCGAAGGATTCCGTCACCATTGTTTCCAACGACATTGGGATTTTGGGACAATCCAATACCCAGCACGGTCTTTCCGACGATGACGACCCAAAACGTCCGGAAGAATCCGCACAGATCAATATCAGATCCGCCAACATTTCTATCATCGCTGACAATCAGGCGGTGATGGCATTTTCGAATAGTGGAATCGAACTCTCCGCGAGCGATACGATTTACTTGGAGGGTGATCACGCCATTGATACTCGCGGTAACAGCGTCATCAACGTCAATACCGACGGTCTAGCCAATAAGGTGACGATCGTTGGTGACGTCGTCTTTGAAACTCCCGCTGCGCCTGGTGATTCGCAAAACAGCGGCAACATTATCAATTCCAATGTGAACCTGAACCTGTCGACGGCCGAATCGTCGTGGACAGGAAGGGCTTATCAGTCTTACCGTATCCAAAATGAAGACGGATCGTATACCAGCATTGAGAATGTTGAATTGAATGCTGTTCCCTTTACGGGGAATGTTACGGACTTCAAACTCACGATGTCGAACGGGGCTCAGTGGAACCTCACGGGGAGCAGTTTCATGAATGACGCCGTTGTTTCGAGCGGGTCGGCCATTCACGTCAATCCCTCTGCGGAAGAGGAAGCCGGAGTGGTTTTCAACGCCACGTCGATCACGCTCGACAACGGTACGCTTGACGTTGCCGATACAAAATCTACCGTCAACATCAATAAGATTTCCGGCGCAGGTGACGTTCTTTTGGCTGTTGGAGAAGATGAAAATGGTCAGCTGGTTGCCGGTACGTTCAATGCGACGGATGCCTCTGGTGCTGATCTCGCCGTGACGGTTACGGGGGCGACGGCGGACGATTTTGAAAATGCTGAAAGTGCGGTCCAATTCGTCGAAAACAAGGTCAAAGCAAAAGGTGCCACGCTCACCAAAACCATCGGCGAAGGCGATATCGCCGGTGCCATTACCGAGGTTGACGGCATTGTCAAGCAAGCCGAAAACAGCAAGATTGGTTCCATGACTGAACTCACGGCTATCTCTACCACTCTTTGGCGTCACGAATTGAACGATCTCACAAAACGCATGGGAGAATTGCGTGACAGTCCAGAAGGAATCGGTTCCTGGGTGCGTCTCTACGGTTCCGAGCAGGAGTACGGTAGCACGACTCTAAAGAACACGTCCGTTCAGGTGGGTGCTGACTACTCTGTCGGTGACTGGGTGGTCGGTGGGGCCTTCTCGTATACGGACGGCACGGCCGACTATGCCAACGGTGAAGGAGATGCGAAGGCATACGGCTTTGCCGTTTACGGTGCGCTTACTGCTGAAAACGGCATGTTCCTCGATCTCATCGCAAAATATTCCCGTTTGGAAAACGACTTTGACATTGGGAACATGAGTGGCGAGTTGGACAACAACGCCTACTCGGTTAGCGCGGAATTCGGATGGCGCTTCGATTTGAATCATTACGCGTACATTGAACCTCAGGCAGAACTCACGTATGGTCGGATTGTTGGAGACGACGTGACGACTTCGAACGACGTCAGGATCGATCAGGACGATACCGACTCCTTCCTCGGCAGAATCGGTTTGCGCGCCGGTTTGAAGTTCCCCGAAAACAAGGGGTCGCTCTACGCACGTCTCTCCGGTGTTTATGACTTTGATGGAGCAACCTCCGCAACCTTCAGCAACGGCAAAAAGGTCGAACGTTATAGCGAAGATCTTGGTGGAGGCTGGGTCGAATATGCTGTGGGAGCGAATCTCAATCTGACGCCTTCGACCTACACCTACCTCGACCTCGAAAGAACGAGCGGCGGCGAGGTGAAGGAAAAATGGCGTTGGAACATCGGCGTACGCCATGTCTTCTGATTCTTTGAACGGAGGGTGTCCGAAGAACGTTTGATTCGTCGAGACACCTGAAGCGAGATTGCCGGATCTTCGGGTTGGTTTTAATTTCGAAGATCCGGTTGATTTTTGTGGGTGACTACGACAAACGCTCTATGGCGCATCCCTGCGTTTTCCGTATAATCAAAATCATGATGACTGCGAACACTTTCTCCCAACTCCACGCCGGCTCCCGCCGCTGGTGGCGCCGCTTGAACATCAAGCGGGTGCCTGGCAAAGTGTTGCCGTAAAGAAACCGAAAATTTCTTCAACGAGGAACCCGCGGAACGCGGGTTTTCTTGTAGGTACAGAGAGCGACGGTTCCGCGGGGGCTCCGGCCAAAGACCGAGGTCCATATCATGACGAACCGATTCTCTTCCACCACCTCCAACGCCGCCAAGGCGACTTTCTCCTTCCTGCGACGTCCCGCCGCGGCGATTCTTGCCGCCGCGATTCTCTCGGGCTTTCAGACCGTTTCGGCCGCCGACTTCCGCTGGACGAGCGCCGGGGACTTCCTCACCTTCGACATCCACGCCCAGAACGAAACGCTCAATTCCGCCGCCTGCGCGACGGTCTACGAATCGCTCGTCCGCTACGACGAAAAGATGGAGGTCGAGCCAGCGCTTGCGACGAAGTACGAGCGCGTCTCCGAAGGGTTCCTCTTCACGATCCGCGAGAACGTGAAGTTCCACGAGGGCGAAACCTTGACGCCTGAAGACGTGGTCTTCTCGATCAACCGCGCGCTCGCTCCCTTGAGCCAGTTCAAAAGCTCCGCGGCGGGCATTCTCGGAGCCGTCGCGACCGACGACGGAAAGGTGCTCGTCAAGACCGTGTCGGGTTCGCCCGTCTTCCTGCGGCAGCTCACGACTCTGCGGATTCTCAACAAGGCCTGGGCCGAAAAGCACGGGGCGCTCGAGCCTCAAAACTACGTGGCGGGAGAGGAGTCCTACGCGGCGACCCACGCAAACGGCACGGGTCCCTTCCGTCTCACGCTTCGCGAACCCGACGTCCGAACGGAATTCACGGCGAACCACGACTGGTGGGATGAAGCGAACCGCAAGGGGAACGTCGAACGCGTGATCTACACGCCGATTACCTCGGCCGCGACCCGCACGGCGGCGCTCCTTTCCGGCGAAGTCGACTTCGTTCTGGATCCTGCGGTTCAGGACCTCACCCGACTGTCCCGCAATCCCGACCTCAAGGTCCTCTCGACGGGGGAAGACCGCGTGATGATGGTGGCGCTCGACTTGAACCGGGACGCGACGCCCTACGTGAAGAATTCGGACGGAAGCTCTGCGACGGCGAACCCCTTCAAGGACAAGCGCGTACGGGAAGCCATGTCGATCGCCGTGAACCGCCCGGGGCTCGTGCGCGGCGTCATGCGCGGCAAGGCGCTCCCCACGGGCACGGTGGTCTCTCACGCCGTTTTCGGGTGGAGCGAGGAACTCGGCGCGGCGCCGAAGTTCGACCTGCAGCGCGCGAAGGCGCTCATGAAGGAGGCGGGCTATGAAAAGGGCTTTTCCTTCACGATCGACACGCCCAACAACCGCTGGGTGAACGACGAGGCGATCGTCAAGGCGCTCGCGTCGATGTGGGCGAAGATCGGCCTCAAGGTGACGGTGAATTCCATGCCGCGCGCTCAGTATTTCCCGAAGGTCCTGAGTTTCGACACGTCGGCCTGCCTCGTCGGATGGGGATCCACGACGCTCGACGCCTATCGGCCGCTGCAGTCGCTTTCGGCCACGTACGACGCCGCAACGGGCGACGGCATCAGCAACGTCGGGCGCGCCTCGAATGCCGAACTCGACGCCTTGCTCAAGCGCCTCGCCGTTTCCGAGGATGTGAAGGAGCGCGAAGGACTCGCCCGGGAAGCTCTGGCGGTCGAAAAGCGCGAGGTGCTCCACATTCCGCTTCTCGAGCCGCAGATCAGCTGGGTCATGAAGAAGTCGGTCGACGCGCCCCTTCGTCCGGACAACACGCTCGTGCTCGATCGGGTGCGGGTGAACGAATAAGGAAGTCATCATGCTTCGACTCCTCTCCGAGCGGATTCTTCAGGGCCTGATCGTCCTTCTCGTCGTGAGCGGCGTCGCCTTCGCGCTCTTTCAGTTCGTGGGCGACCCCGTCTCGCAGATGCTTCCGCCCGACGCGTCGGCCGCGGACCGCGCGGCGCTCACGGAAGCGCTCGGTCTCAACGATTCGCCCCTCGTGCAGTATCTGCGGTTTCTCGGAAACGCTCTCGCGGGAGACTTCGGGATGAGCCTTCGGCACGGCGCGCCCGTGGCGGACCTCATTCTCGAGCGTCTCCCCGCGACGGTGGAACTCGCGGGCCTCGCCGTCCTGATCGCGCTCGTCTCGGGAATCCCGATCGGGATCCTTACGGCGCTTCGTCCGGAAAGCGTTCTCTCGCGCTTTGCGCTCGGCGCCACGCTTCTCGGGATGTCGCTTCCGACCTTCCTGATCGGCATTCTCCTCATCATGATCTTCAGCGTCATGACGGGACTCCTTCCCGCCTTCGGGCGGGGAGAAACCGTCTCGATCGGGTTCTGGACGACGGGCCTTCTGACGGCGGACGGACTGCGGCACATTTTGCTTCCCGCTCTTACGCTCGGCGTCTTTCAGACGGCGCTCGTCGTGCGGCTCGTGCGCGGCGAAATGCTCGAAGTCCTTCGGCGCGACTTCGTGAAGTTCGCGAGGGCCCGCGGACTCACCGAGCGGCGCATCGCGCTCTCGCACGTTTTTCGGAACGCCTCGCTGCCCGTCATTTCGGTGATGGCGCTGCAGTTCGGGGAAATCATCGCCTTTTCGGTCGTCACCGAAACGGTCTTTCAGTGGCCGGGCATGGGGATGCTCTTTTTGCAGTCGGTGCAGTTCGCCGACATCCCGGTGCTCGCCGCCTATCTCACCTTCATCGCCTTTCTTTTTGTAGTCATCAATCTGCTTGCGGACCTGGGACACCTCGCGGTCGACCCGCGTCTGCGCAGGGAAGGAGTCTGACATGTCCGCTCTCAACGAAAAACTGCTTCCGGAAGTTCTCTCGGGTCTCGAAGCCATGACGGCGATCCGCCGCGACCTTCACGCCCACCCCGAACTCGGCATGTGTGAAGTCCGCACCGCCAAGATTGCGGCCGACGCGTTGCGCGCCATGGGCTGCGACGAGGTCGTCGAAGGAATCGGCAAGACCGGCGTCGCCGCGGTGATCCGCGGCGGCAAGCGAAATCCCGGGCATCTTGTCACGATCGCGCTTCGCGCCGACATGGACGCGTTGCCGCTCGAAGAACATACGGGGCATCCCTGGGCTTCGGTCGTCGAAAACCGCATGCACGCCTGCGGGCACGACGGTCACGTAGCCGGCGTCCTTCTGGCCGCGCATGCGCTTGTGAAGCGCCGCGAAAATCTCGCGGGCGACGTCGTCCTCATCATTCAGCCGGGTGAGGAAGGGTATGCCGGGGCGAGGGAAATGATCGAGGACGGCCTCTTCGAGCGTTTCCCCGTCGACGAAATCTACGGCGTGCACTGCGCGGGCGAACTTCCGCTCGGCGTGATCGGCTTCACGAAGGGCGCGCAGTGCGCCGCGGCCGATCATTTCCGCATCACCGTGAAGGGCGTGGGCGGACACGGGGCGCGTCCCCACAAGACGGTGGATCCGGTCGTGGCTTCGGGGATTCTGATCGGAGCGCTGCAGACGATCGTTTCCCGTTCGGTCGATCCGATGCGACCCGCAGTCGTGACGATCGCTTCGATTCACGGCGGCGATCCGCAGGGCGTCTCGGTCGTCCCCGCCGAAGTGAAACTCGCGGGAACCACGCGCTGCGCCTACCCGGAAGAGCGCGATCTGATCGAGCGGCGCATGGGCGAAATCTGCGCGGGCGTCGCCGCGACGACGGGCACCGAAATCGACTTTCAATACGTCCGCCTTTATCCGCCGCTCGTCAATCACGACGAACAGCTCGAATTCGCCCGTCAGGTGGCGCTGGAGGCCTACGGTGAAGAACGGGTGCGCAATCACGCCGCCTCGATGGGCGCGGAAGACTTTGCGTTCTTCCTCGAAAAGCGTCCGGGGTGCTTCCCGCGCGTCGGCATCGCCGACGAAACGCACACGGCGAATCACCATCATCCGAACTTCGACTACAACGACCTCGCGCTCGGACCCACGGCAGACTTCTTCGTGCGCCTCGTGGAAAAACGCCTTGCGGCACTCCAATAAGGACTCATGATGCTCGAACGACTCCTCGCCACGCCCGTCTCGAAAGTCTCCGCCTTGCTCTTTGCCGCCGTCCTGATCGCGGCGGTCGGGGCGCCCTGGCTCTCGCCCTACGACGCGACGGATCTCGCCGCCTTCGACATCGCGGACGCGAATCTCCCGCCCGCGTGGTTCCCGGACGGCAGCGGCGCGCATCTTCTCGGTACGGACGATCAGGGGCGCGATCTCTTCTCGGCCATTCTGAGCGGCACGCGGCTTTCGCTCGCGATCGGGGTGACGGCGGCGCTTCTCTCCCTCGTCCTGGGCGTGTCGGCGGGGCTCGTCGCGGGCTATGCGGGAGGCGTCGTCGACGCGGTACTCATGCGTCTTTGCGACGTGATGCTCGCCTTTCCGACGCTTCTGGCGGCGCTTCTCGTCGACGGGGTTCTGCGTACGGTCTTGGGCGAAAGTGCGGGCGAGGGGACGCTCTACGCGGTCCTTTTGATCGCCATGACGGTGACGGGGTGGGTTCCCTACGCGCGCACCGTACGGGGACTCGCGAGGACGAAGCGTTCGGCCGACTTCGTGAGCGCAGCGAAGCTCTCGGGCGTTTCGGAAGGGAGGATTCTTCTTCGTCACGTGCTCCCGAACGTCATGGGACCGGTCTTCGTCTTGGGAACGCTCAATCTGAGCTCCGCCGTGATGACGGAGGCGACGCTCTCCTTTTTGGGCGTGGGCGTTCCGCCCACGACGCCGTCGCTCGGCACGCTCATCCGCATCGGCAACGACTTTCTTTTCTCGGGCGAATGGTGGATTGCGCTCTTCCCGAGCGCGGTGCTCGCGGCGACGGTCTTCTCCGTCAACTTCCTCGGCGACCGTCTGCGCGACGTCCTCAATCCGGTTCTGAAGGGGTGAACGAGATGTTGGAAGAAAACACGAAGAAAAGCCCGATCCTCGAGGTCGAGGGTCTTACGGTTCGGCGCGCCGACGGGGCGGCCCTTTTGGAAGACGTCTCGCTCACCGTGAACGCGGGCGAAATCCTCGGACTCGTCGGAGAATCGAGCGCCGGAAAGTCCATGATCGGAAACGCCGTCGCGGGTCTTCTTCCCGCGGGCGTCGTGCGAACGCGCGGACGAATCGCGCTCGAAGGCCGGGAGATTCAGAATCTCCGGCCCGAAGAGGTTCGCCGCATTCGGGGGCCCGAAATCGGAATGATCCTGCAGGATCCCCTCGGGAGCCTCAATCCGCTTCTCACCGTCGGGGAACATTTTCGCGAGACCTTTGCCGCGCACGGCGTGCGCCTGACGCAGCCGGAACTTCGCGCGCGCTCGGCCGCGCTCCTCCGAGAGGCGGGACTGCCGGAACCCGAGAAGCGTCTCGGACAGTATCCCCACGAGCTCTCGGGCGGCCTTCGGCAGCGCGTCGTGATTGCGCTAGCGGTCGCGCTCGATCCGATTCTTCTCATCGCGGACGAGCCGACGACGGCGCTCGACGTTTCGGTGCAGGCGCAAATTACGGCGCTCCTGCGGCGTCTTGCGAAGGAGCGCGGCTGCGCGGTGCTGCTCATCACCCACGACATGGGGGTGATCGCCGAGACGACCGACCGCACGGCGGTTCTCTATTCGGGACGCGTGGTGGAGGAGGGCGATACGGAATCCCTCATGAAGACGCCGCAGCATCCCTACACGAAGGGGCTCATGGGGTCGATTCCCGACACGGAGTCGTCGTCACTCTGGCTCGAGCAGATCGACGGAGTCATGCCCGATCCGGCGAAGCGACCGTCGGGGTGTCCCTTTCATCCGCGCTGCCGCGCGGCGCAGAAGCGTTGTGAAACGGAGCGCCCCGAGCTCGCGGACTGCGGCGGTTCTTCGGCCGCCTGCTGGCTTGCGGCCGACAACGGCCGAAGCGTTCCCGATTCGGTCGTGCGGTTTCACCCGCCCCTGAAGAGGAGTTGGAAGACGCTCGAAGCCGGGCGCCTCGAAGCGCTCGGGACGGCGCCCGAGATTCTTCGGGTCGAAGACGTGCGCAAAATCTTCACGCTTCGCCGTGCGGGGCTCATCGAACGGCTCGCCGGCGGAAGGGACGACGTGACGGTCGCCGTCGACGGTGTAAGCCTCTCGGTCCGCAGGGGCGAAACCGTCGCACTCGTCGGAGAGTCGGGCTGCGGCAAGTCCACCTTCGCACGAATCGCCGCGGGGCTGCTCGCCCCTGACGGGGGAAAGGTGACGGTGAACGGAAAGGACGTGAAGGTGCTCGGTGCGGGTCACGTCAACATGATCTTTCAGGACCCCTACGCGAGCCTCAACCCCCGCATGTCGGTGGCGGCCATTTGGGAGGAGCCCCTGAAAAGTCTGCGTCCCGAAATGGGCGCGCCCGAGCGCAGGGCGAAGCTTCGCGAACTCGCACGCCTCGTGGGCCTCCCCGAAGAGGCGCTCGAAAAATATCCCCACGAGTTCTCGGGCGGACAGCGCCAGCGGATTTCGATCGCGCGGGCGGTCGCAGCGGGCCCCGACCTTCTGATCTGCGACGAGCCGACGAGCGCGCTCGACGTGTCGGTCCAGGCGCAGGTGCTGAACCTTCTCAAAACCCTGCAGCTTGAACGGGGTTTGAGCATGCTCTTCATCTCGCACAATCTCGGCGTCGTTCGTCACATCGCCGACACGGTCGGGGTGATGTACCGCGGACAAATCGTCGAGTGGGCGCCGAAGGAGGCGCTCTTCGAAGATCCCTTGCATCCTTACACGAGAATGCTGCTCGATTCCGTCCCGAGGATTGACGGCGGAAAACGGTGCACGGCGAAGCACGCTGCGACGGAAGGGGACGTGCCCGACGGCTGTCCTTTTGCGCCCCGCTGTGCAGAGGCCCGCCTCGAGTGCAGAAGCGGCAAAGTTTTTCTTGAGGTCGTGACGGGTGCGCAGGGCTTGCGGAAAGTGGCCTGCCGCCGAATGCGGTAAAAGATCGCGGGGGGAGGCTCATTCTTTTACGAGACTTTGAGCGTGCTGATAAAAGGGTTCGCTCGGGAACGAAAACCTTGCTTGTATCGTTTGGGTGCTGCGGTTGAAATTACCTCTCGGAGTGAGGTTTACCACTGCGAGTATTGGTTAGGGTACTTGGGAAATTACTGAAAGTGCGTTCCCGTTTCTTCGTGATAGTCTCGGGGAGTGAAATTGTATGAAGACTCCGCAATTTCGCTTTTGGAAGGAGACAATTCATGAACCAAAAACCGAACCCGACTTCGGGCGTCGGCATCTCCCGCCGTACCCTTCTCGGTGCGACCGCGGCGGGCGTCGGCGTCGGCAGTTTTGCCGGCATCTCGCTCGCTCAGGTGGAAAAGACCGTTGAGAAGCTCAAGGCCGAGGGCTGGGAAGCCCATCCGACGGCCTGCTGCATGTGCGGTGCGCGCTGCGGCCTGCTCGCCATGAAGAAGAAGGGGGCCAAGCCCGGTCCCGACTCGGTGCGCATCTTCCCGAATCCCTCGCATCCCCAGCGCGGCTATTGCGGCCGCGGAGCGCAGACGCTTTGGCTCTGGAACCATCCGCTTCGCATCCGGAAGCCGTTGAAGCGCAAGGGCGAACGGGGCTCGGGCGAATTCGAGGAAATTTCCTGGGATCAGGCCTTGAACGAAATTGCGGCGAAACTCAAGGAAATCACCGAGAAGTACGGTGAACGAAGCGTTCTGCTTACGTCCCACAACTTCACGGGCTATCAGCAGTGGTTTGCCCAGCCCTTCGGGACGCCCAACGTCGTCAACCACTCGGCCACCTGCAACAGCGCTTCGACGCTCGGCCGCCGCATGATCTTCGGCCCCGCCTACAACGGCGTCGGCGCCGTCGACCCCGACTACGGCAACGCGCGCTACCTCCTTCTCGTGGGACGCACCCTCAACTGCGCCGCGGGCATCTTCGGTCACGCCGCCGCGGCCCGTGAAAACGGCTGCAAGCTCGTCTTCGTCGACCCGCGCATGCCGGAAGGCGCTCTGGGCGACGCCACCTGGATTCCGATCAAGCCGGGCACCGACGGCGCGTTCCTGCAGGGCCTCGTTCACATCGGCCTCAGGGAAGGCCTGTGCGATCTCGATTGGGTCAAGCACTGGACGAACGGTCCCGTGCTCGTTCATGAAGACCTGCGTCCCGTCACGGAAAACGAAGTGGTCGAGGGCGGTTCCGCCCGACGCTTCGCCGTCGTTGACGAAGCCACGGGCACGCTCATGTGGCAGGGTCCGAAACTCAACGAAAAAGGCGCGGTCGTCGGCTTCGACCACGACCCTCTGCAGCCGCTTCTCCTCTCGTACACGACCGACGTCACCTTCCTCAACGGCAAGCTCGAACGCGTTTCGACGGCCTTTGACGCCTTCAGGAAGGTGAACGACCGCTATACGCCCGAAGAGACCTCGAAGATCACGGGCATTCCCGTCGACACGCTCGTCGAAACGGCGCGCGACTTCTTCAAGTTGAAGGGCGTCTGCGACGACGGCTGGTATTCGTCGCGCAACGCCAACGACGTCGAAGCCTTCGGCATGATGAACGTCATCAACCTCTTTACGGGCCGCTTCGACCGCGAGGGCGGTTTGATCGCCACGCAGGGCGGCGGCTACGGCGGAGCGCCGGGCATCAAGCGAAAGGACGGCATGTGCCTCGGCCCCACGGGCGTCACCTGGGATCCTCCCAAGGGCAAACCCCTCGACAAGGAATACTATCCGGAAGGCATCGGAAGCTTCCATTCGACCTTTGAGGCGATGAAGACCGGCAAGCCCTATCCGATCCGCGCGCTCTTCATCACGGGCGGCGCGATGTTCCACCGCGAAGCCAATTCGGCACGCCTGATCGAAGCCTTCAAGGCGCTCGACCTCATCGTCTCGCAGGATCTGATGCCGCAGGAATCGAACGACTACGCCGACTACGTGCTGCCGTCGACCTTCTTCCTGGAAAACCACGAGTACCTCGGCGTCACGTACGCCCGCGACGGGTACGTCCAGCGCTCGAGCGCCGAGATCGATCCGCCCGAAGGCGTCGAAGCCCGCCACGACATTTGGCAGTTCCTCGAAATCCTTCGCCGTGCGTATCCCGAACGCGCCGCGCGCGTGGGCTACACCGAAGAGATCAAGGACCGCGCCGGTTGGAAGGCCTGGTGGGATCAGGGGCTCGTCGAAGCCGGCTGGAAGAAGTGGATCGCCTCGAAGAACGCCGCCAAACCCGGTGAAGGCGACCGCATTCAGAAGGACGTCGATGAAAAGGGTTGGTCTCTCACCATCCCGAAGAAGTACGACAACGTTCCGTACAGGAAGCCCTTCCCGACGCCGACCGGCAAGGCCGAGCTTCTCTCCTTCTTCATCGTTCAGCGTCCGCACTGCAAGGGCATCCGTCCGATTCCGGAATACGTTCCGGTCACCGCCTACACGGCTCCGAAGCCCCTGAGCGACGAATTCGTCCTCGTCTCCGGCAAGGACGGCGTTTCGGGGGCCGGCTGCACGATCTTCACGTGGCCGACGAAGTACCTCGGCGACCGCACCTTCTGGATGAACCCCGTCGACGCCGATCGTCTCGGCATCAAGACGGGCGACACCGTGGAGGTGGAAGGTCTCGACAATCACGTCAAGGGCCGCGTCAAGATCACGGTCACCAACCGCGTGCGCGTGGGTTCTCTCTTTGTTCACGGTTTTGCGGGAGGCGTTCGCACGAAGAAGCTCCCCGAAAACTACGCATGGGTCCGCGAAGGCATCAATTCCAACTGGCTCACCGAAGGTGTCAGCCAGGTCGCCTGCGGCAACATGAACAACAACACGTCGGTCCGCGTCAAGCGCGTCTGAAGGAGAAGCCATGACTACGAAATTCAAAAAGCAGCTGGCGCACCTCTTTGACGCCACGCGTTGCGTTGACTGCAACGCCTGCATCGTCGCGTGCGCGCAGACGAACTATCCGGAAATGTTCGAGCGCCCCAACGAAGGTTGGGACTGGTTGGCGGCCAACATCCGCAAGGTGACGCTCGAGCGCGCGAAGCGCCCGGTGCACATGCTGGTTCAGTGCCAGCAGTGCGAAAACGCCCCCTGCATCGACACGTGTCCCTTCGGCGCGAACTACCGCGATCCGGAAACGGGCCTGGTGAAGACGGACGAAAGCCGCTGCGTCGGTTGCAACTACTGCATCGCGTCGTGCCCCTACGACGTGCGCTGGTCGCATCCCGACACCGGTCTTCCGATGAAGTGCATGGGACACGGCTGTGAAGAGCTCGTCAAGAACGGCGAACTTCCCGCCTGCGTCTCTGCCTGTCCGGTTTCGGCCCGCATGTTCGGCGACGTGTCGGATCCCGACTCCGACATCTCCCGCAAGATCGCGGTCTCGAAGACCGAAAAGCTCCTTCCCCACAAGGGAACGAAACCCAACTACTTCGTGGTGGTGAAATGACGTACGAATTTGTTGAATTGACGAGCCAGGCCGCCACGGCGCATTGGGGGTGGACGATCGCGTTCTTCCTCTGGTTCGTGGGCTTGGCAGGCATGAGCCTCTTCCTCAATTGGTGGCTTCGCTCGAAGCGCGTCTTCTACGTGGCGACGGCCGCCGCCATCATCGGGACCCTTCTCGTGGTCTCGCACCTCGCGCGCATGCTGAATCTTCCGATGGCCGCGATCAACGCGCTCATCGAATGGAAGTTCAACTTCGGCAGCTGGATGTTCATCGGCATCTGCATCCTCGCGGTGCTCTGCGTCTTGACGCTTATCCAGTCCTGGGGCATGTGGAAGAACGCACGCTGGGCCGACTCCTGCGGCCTGCTCATGATCGACGCGATTCTCGGCGTCGCCGCGACGGCCTATTCGGGCTTCCTTCTTACGCAGGCCGCGGGCGTTCCGCTCTGGACGACCGCCGTCCTGCCGGTGCTCTGGATCTTCTCGGGCCTCGCCTGTGCGGTGGGTCTCGCCGAAATCCTCGCCTCGACGGGCAAGCTCGAAACCGGTCATCCGCACTGGCTTGCGGGCGCCGCCAACGGCGTGCACATCGGCGAGGCCTTCGTGATCTTCGCCTTCGTGCAGGTCGCCTTGGCCGGTACGCCGGGTGCCGTGGCCGGCGCCGAATCGCTCCTCTCGGGCGACAACGCCGGACTCTTCCTGGGCGGCGCCGTGGGCGTGGGGATCCTCGTTCCCTTCCTCATCGGGCTCTTCATGAAGTCTTCGAAGGGCATGGTGGCCTTGGGCGGCGTGTGCGCCCTCTGCGGTGCGCTCGCGCTCCGTGCGGCGGTGCTCTTTGCCGGCTACTTTGACCCGGTGATCTTCTAAGAAGATTCCGACTCGGCATTCCCGAGAACGACAAGCCCCCGAAGCTTCGGCCGAGGGGGCTTGGCGCATCCGGAGGTCATAGTGCTATGGTTTTCGCATGGCGGGACGCAAATGCGTTCGGGATGAACCTCCGATCCCAAGCTTCCCTGTCCCGGCAAAAGGAGACGATATGAAGTTTTATTGCATGTACTGCGGGCATTCTTCGAGTTCCGTATCGGGCCTGACCGCGGGATCTTGCCGCAACAGTCCGACGGGCAAACACGTTCCCTACGAGGGCGAGGAAAAGCGAAAGTACTTCTGCAGGTACTGCGGGCACTCCTCGAGTTCCATCTTGAGCCTGACAGCGGGATCATGCCGAAACAGCCCGACGAAAAAGCACGTACCTTACGAGGGTGACGAGAAGAGCCGGTACGTATGCAAATACTGCGGACACTCCTCGAGTTCCATCTTGAGCCTGACCACGGGATCTTGCCGCAACAGTCCGACGGGCAAACACGTGCCGATGTGAGGGAAAACGCAATCCGTTGGGGAAGGGAGATTTTCTTCGCCGTTCCCCGGCGGGTTCCTTCCTTTCGCAAACGGCCCGAACGGTCTTTGACCCGCCTGCCAGAGAGAGTGGACGGTGGGATAAATCTGGAGTCCGCAACGTACGATTTGCCGGACATTTCGCGCCATTTTGCAGGGCTCGCCTCCTTACAATGGGGGGTGCGGGCGCCGTGACCCGTTTGTCGGCAGGGCTTGGAATAGGGAAGCATGTTCTCATTACGCGTGAAGTTGGTGATTGCGATCGGCGCGATCGTGTCGATGGCGAGCTTCCCGTTGATCTGGATGGGTTATCGGGACGTCTACGACCATTCGATCGAAGCCGCCCGCGAACGGTTCGTGAGTCTCTCGAGAATGCTCGAAGAGGACCTGCGTCTTTCGGTTCTGAGCGAGCAGAGTCTCGTCACGCAGAAGATCTCGATCGAAATGGACGACATCCGTTCGGAACTTGACGCGATCGAGTCCTGGTGGCGCGCGGGCGTCCTGGAGAAGAAGGACGACGTCTTCACGTACATGCTCGAGAAGTGGGACACCCATACGGCGGTCCTTCGTCCCGACGGCACTTTCGTGAGAACTTCTCCCGCGGTCGAGGCGCTCTACGGCAGAAACGGCGCCGACTGGCTCGGCGTCCCCTTTCGAACGATCGTCTCCGATACGGACCGCAACTTCCAGCGGGATTTCCGCAGCTTTTTCCGCGTAAGGAACGAAAGGGGGGAAGAAAAGCCCTATCTCACGGTCTTTCGAAAGATCGACGGCGTGATCGCCGTCGTCATGCAGAACGTCGACTATCTCGAAGTCCCGCCGGCGGCGCAGCGACAGCTCTATGCCGAGCGCCTCTCCGACCGGGTGGCTTCGCTCGATTTTCCGAAGGACGCGTCGCTCGCCGTCGTGGACGGGGAGGGGCGCAACATCGTCTGGCGCGGTTCCTTCCCCATGGCCTGGTCGGCCCCTACGGAGCGGTTGGCGCTCAATGAAGGGAACACCGTCACTTCGGGCACCGTGACGCTCGGGGGCACTCCGTATCTGACCTTGGAGCGGCGCTTTCCCGCGCTCAACTGGTCGATCCGCACGGCCGTGCCGGTTTCGACCATTACGGAGCCCGCCTCGCGTCACGCGCTCGAGCTCGTGCGGATCGCGCTCTTTCTCTTCGGCGTGATCTCGGTTCTCGGCATTGCGCTCGTTACGAGAATCCTCAATCCGCTCGGCAGGATCTCCGCAACCGCCAAGCGGCTCGAATCCTATCGGTTCGACGATGCCGGGGGCGAAGGCCTTTCCTCCCTCATGGGGAGCCTTCCGGCAAAGCGCCGCGATGAAATCGGCAACGTGGCGCGCGCCTTCTCGCAGATGCTCGTGGCGCTCGACAAGAACGTGCGCGACCTGAAGGCGTCGCTTGCGAAGCAGCACGGCATCGAAGGCGAATTGAACGCCGCGCGTGAAATTCAGACGAGCATGCTTCCCAAGGACGACGCAGCGTTTCATGCGGAAGGCTTCGATGCGGCGGCGAAGATGGTGGCCGCAAAGGAAGTCGGGGGCGATCTCTTTGACGTAATCCGTCTGCCGGGCGGACGGCGGGCGCTCGTGTTGGGCGACGTCTCGGGCAAGGGCGTCTCCGCCGCCCTCATGATGAGCGTGACGCTCACGCTCATCCGAAACGCCTTGAGCAACGGGTTCGAGCCCGCCGCCGTCATCAAGACGGTGAACGACCGATTGGCGGCGAACAACGAAAACTGCATGTTCGTAACACTCTGGATCGGGATTTTCGAGCCCGACACGGGACTCCTTACCTATGCGAACGGCGGACATTGTCCACCGTATTGGCTCCCGGCCGACCGCGGCAAGCCGCCTCAGGCGGTGCGCAACGTGAGCGGTCCGCTCGTGGGCGTCTTCGAAGAGGCGCAGTACCAGGGCTACGCCCTGCAGTTGAGACCGGGGGACCTCTTCTTCGTCTACAGCGACGGCGTATCGGAAGCCATGAACGAAAACCGGGAACTCTTCGGCGAAGAGGGGATCCTTGCGGCCGCCGAAGCCCGCTCTTCGAACGACCCGCGGGCCTTCGTGGACGGCATGCTCGAAGCGGTCGTCGCCTGGCGAAAGACCATGCCGCAGTCGGACGACATCACGATGCTCGCCATTCGGCACACGCAGGAGGAGGAATGATGCTGACGAGACGTGAAGCGCTTCTCTTTCTTTCGCTCCTTGCGGCGGGCGCATCGGCCGCGAAGGCGGCTCAGTCGGGAACGCCCAAAAACGTCATCCTCGTGACGGGCGGCGACTACGTGCGCTACCGGCGCATTTTCGAAGCCACGATCGCCGGACTCGAAGCCCTCGGCCTCGTGCGCGACGTGCCGCACGTGGCGGACTCGGACCGCGAGGACACGTCGGACCTGTGGGAGGCGCTGACGCACGCTTCGGGCGCGCTTCGCTTTCTCCCCGACGGTCACTACAGCTATCAGTGGGACAGGGACGTGCGCGAGAAAGTGAATGCCGACATCGCAGAGCGTCTGAGGACGCGCCGCGACGTGGACATGATCTTCACCTTCGGCACGGAGGCGGGTCTCGACATCCCGAAGCTCACCTCGGAAATTCCCGTTCTCTCGCTCGGAAGCTCGAACCCCGTTCAAACGGGGATCGTCGCCTCGGAAACGGATTCGGGCCGCGAGAACCTCCATGCGCTCGTGCGGCGCGATCCGTACGGAGAAGAGGTGAGGGGCCTTCATGCGCTTCGTCCCTTCCGGCGGCTTGCGCTCGTCGTCGCGGCGTCGTCCGTCGAGAAGGCGGGCGCCGGGGAGGTAGAAGCCTCGTGTCGAAGCCTGGGCGCGGGTTTTGAGTGTATTACGTACTCCGACGACGGCGAAGGAGCCGCCAAGCGCTTCGCGGACATTCTCGAAGCCGTTCGCGAGGCGCACCGCCGCGGATGCGACGCGGTCGTCTTTCACTGGTTCCGGGCGACCACGGACGAATATGCAGAGCTTACGCGTCTCCTTGCGGAATACGCAATGGCGAGCTTTGCGCAGTCGGGAGAGGAGTTCGTCGAGCACGGAATCCTGCTTGGCGTCGGGAACGAAAGTTTCGAGGGCTACGGCGCCTTTGAAGCGGACGTGATCCGACGCGTCCTAGAAGGGACGTCCCCGCGCAAGTGTCCGCAGGTCTTTGCCGAGCGGACCCGCTTCGTCATCAACCTAGTGAGCGCGCTCGAAATCGGTTGGACGCCGGATTTCGGCGTGCTCGTCACCATGGAAAAGGCTTTCGTCACGCAGAAGTGACGAAGCCCGTCTCCCAAGAAAAGCAAAAGGATCCGCGTCCCGACGGGCGTGCGGATCCTTTTGCGTTGGACCGCGGCGGCGCTCAGATGTGAATCCGGGCCACGGGCTGCACGGAAATCTCGGGCGTCACTTCCTGATAGGCCATGACGGGGAGTTCGTAGAACTTCGACTCGATCAGACGCCGTACGTAGCGGCGGATGTCCATGCTCACGAGAAGCACGGGCTTTTGGGTGCTCGCGCGGTACTTGCCCGCCGCCTTTTCGAGGGCGTCGAGAATGCGCTGCGAAGAGCCCGGATCGAGCGAGAGGAAGGCGCCGGCCGAGGTCTGGCGCACGGCCTTGCGGATCGTTTCCTCGACCTGCGGCTCCATCAGAATGACGGGAAGCATGTTCTGGCCCTTCGAGTGCATGTAGCAGATCTGGCGCTTCAAGGCGCTTCGGACGTATTCCGTGAGCATCACGACGTCCTTTTCCTTCGGAGCCCATTCGATGAGCGCCTGAAGAATCGTGCGCAGGTCGCGGATCGAGACGCGCTCCTGCACGAGACGCCGGAAGATTTCGGCGGTGCGCTGAACGGGCAAAAGACGCGTCGCTTCGTGCACGAGGTCGGGGGCGCGTTCCTCCATCTTGTCGAGGAGGTACTTCGTCTCCTGCATCCCGATGAAGCTATCCGCATGACGCGTGAGAAGAAGCGACAGGTGGAAGGCGAGAATCTTCGAGTGATTCATGCAGGCGATCCCCGCGGCCGTGAGGCGCTTTTCGTCTTTGGCCGACACCCAGACGGAGTCGACGTTCGGAAGGAAGGGAGCCTCTTCGCGGCATTCGATGTCGAGCAAAGCGAGGTTTTCGGGCGTTTCGCGCACGATCACGCAGTCCTTCACGAGCTGTCCCGTAGCGATCGGAATTTCGTTGAGGTTGAGCGTATAGGCAAAGGAGTGCAGATTCGGGTTCGGTCGCAGGTGAATGCCGGGGAAGGGCACGCCGAGATCGAAGTAGAGCGCGCGGCGCAGTTCGATGAGGTCGCCGTTGAGGTCGTTGTAGTTGATCGATTCGCCGATGTCGGGCGCGATGTCGAGAATGATCGGCACGGTCGGAGAGAATTCTTCCCCCGAGACGGCGCGCCTGGGCTTGGCCTTCGCGCCCACGGGGGCGAGGGTTTTCTCGAGAGCGGCTTCGGGCGCGGGTTCGGCCGCGCGGTTTTCGTCGATGCGGCGAAGCATGTAGCCGAAGCCTCCGACGGCAAAGCCGAGCGTGAAGAGCTGCGGCTTGGGAAAACCCGGAATGAGCGCGAAGAGGAATATGAGGGCGCCCGCCATTTCCAGGGCGCGGGGCTGACGGAAGAACTGCTTGCCGACCTGGGACCCCATGTCTTCGCGCGAGTCGCCCGAGCGCGTGATGAGGATGCCCGCGGAAATCGAGACGAGAAGCGAGGGGATCTGGCTCACGAGACCGTCGCCGATCGTGAGGACGCCGTAGAGCTGCAGGGCGTCGCCCGCCGACATGCCGCGCTGGGTCATCCCGATGATGGTGCCGCCCACGATGTTGACGAGCGTCACGACCATCCCGGCGATGCTGTCGCCCTTGACGAACTTCATGGCGCCGTCCATGGCGCCGTACATCTTGCTCTCCATCTGCACGTCGTCGCGGCGGCGCTGTGCCTCCTCCATGTCGATCACGCCCGCGCGCAGGTCGGCGTCGATCGACATCTGCTTGCCCGGCATCGCGTCGAGGGTGAAGCGGGCGCCGACTTCCGCGACGCGTTCCGCCCCCTTTGCGATGACGAGGAACTGCACGATCGTGAGGATCAGGAAGACCACGGCGCCCACGACGAAGTTGCTCCCCGTCGCGAATTCGCCGAAGGTGAAGATGATTTCGCCGGCGTCGGCCTGAAGAAGAATCAGGCGCGTCGTCGTGATGTTGAGCCCCACGCGAAAGAGCGTCGTGAAGAGGAGCATGGTCGGAAAGACCGAGAACTCGAGCGGCGTCTTCACGTACATCGCCATCATCAGCATGAGAAACGAGAGCGTGAGGTTCGCGCCGATCAGCGTGTCGACGAGCGGCGTCGGCAACGGAATGATCATGAGCGCGATCACGACCACGATGAGGACGACCATGGCGACGTCGCTGTGCCGCGCGATCGAGGTGGTCAGGGATCCGGCTTTTTGAAGAAGGGACGGCATGCTGATTCTTGAGTTGGGCTTCAGAGGGGGGCGTGACGTTTATTGTAACGTTACGGCGTCTTCGTCTTCGGCTCGCGCCGGGGCGCCGCGCATCGAAAGGAAGGTTTCCCGCGCGGCGCGGGCCTCTTCCTTTCGTCCGAGCGCCCAGAGAGCCCGGGAGCGAAGCCAGTGAAGCGTCGCGTCGCGCGTCGAAAGCGGTCCGCCCGCAAGCGCCTCGCGGACTTCGCGAAGCGCCGTCTCGGCGTCGCCCGCCTCGAGCGCCGCGGCGGCAAGCCCCGCCTTGGCGAAGCGGAAGTCGGGGGTTCCCGTGGTGCTCAGTTCCGCGATCGTTTCGTAAAAGCGGCGTGCGCGGTCTTCCATCCCCATGCGGAAAAAGAGAAAGGCGAGGACCGAGAGGGTCTTCTTTTCGTCCTCGGTGAGGTTCGGCATAGCGTTCTGCGTCACGGCGTCAACCTCCGAGCATCAGATTGCGGTAGGCGGTGAGAAGAAGACCGTTCTGCAGGAGCGGTTCGATTTCTTCGCGAACGAGCGCCTGAATCTTCGGGTTTTCGCTTTTGCGAAGCTTTTCGAGAAGCGCGTGAAGGTCCGCCTCGAAGATTTCGGGACTCACGAGCGACCCGTCGCCGATGTCGGGGCAGAGAAGGGCTTCGAGGGCCGAGCGGCTGTTCGCCGTGCGAAAGAGGTTCTCAAGGCCCGATTCCTGCAGGAGGTTCGTGCCGAGGTCGCGCGCCTCGGGGAGCGCCGCGGCGTCGGGCATGGGCAAAAGATCGGCGATGCCGATCGAAGGATTGAGTAGCGAGTCGATGCGTGAGGGCATGGTTCGTGCGGAGAAAATCAGCGGCCTTCAAAAAGGGACGTCTCGAGTTGAAGAAGATGCCGAAGCGCGCTTTCGAGTTCCGCACCGCTCACGCGGGAGACGGGAAGTTTGAGTCCCAGAATCCAACGGTCCCGGTGCACGCCCGTGACGAGGGCGTACGGGTGTCGGACGCTCCAGCGGGCCGAGGCGAGCGCAGACCAAAAGGCCTTGCGCGCTTCTTCGGGCCGCGCGGGACGCGAGAAGGAGAGAAGAAAGTCGTCCTCTTCGGACTTCGGGCAGGCGAGCGTGAGCGAGCCCAGGTCGTCGAAGGTGAGCGTAAGGGCGTCTCCCTCGCCCCAGGCGAGGTTCGGAATTCCGATGCGGGCGCCGAAATCCGCAAGTTCGCGTTCCAACATGTGAGCATTCCTTATTCTTGCGAAGCGAGCCATTCGTCTTCGCGTTCGATGGCGCCGTCAAGCGACGTCTGCACGGCGTCGACAAGCTGCCGGCGGTGGACGTCGTCCGGGAAGAATTCCACGGGAAGGTCCCGCACCGCGCGGAAGAATTCCTGCAGAAAGAGCACTTCGTGCTCGATGTCGACGGGATTGGCCTTCCTTGCGATGTCGTCGATCTGATTCGCGCCGACGAAGGGCTGCCTGCGAAGCGCCACGATTTCGCCCAGAAGACTCATGGGCGTGAGCGCCGTGACGCCTCCGTGAACGTCCTTCCAGCGGTTGAGCACCTCCGTGCAGAGGATGTGGGCGCTTCGCGTCAGACGCACTTCGCCGAGCTTGCGGTGGACCGATTCGAGGTGCGCGACGTCCATGCTCGGCGAGGCGCTTTCGATGTCGGCGCTGATCGCGGCGAAGAGAAAGTCCATGGCCTTGTCGAACTTCTCGCCGTAGCGAGCGGAGATGTCGGAATAGACCTCGTTCACGTCGGTGAATTCGCCCACCGTGTCGCGGTAGAGACTTCCGAGCGCCGAGGCGCCGTCGAGGTCCCCGAAGTCAAGGCCCGTGACGGCGCCGCGCATGCCGAGCGCGATGTCGCGGCGGTTCTGCGCAAAGAACTCCTCCCGGACGCGCTCGAGCGTCGCCGTTTGGTCGTTCGAGACGGCCGGATCCTCGGCGAAGGCTTCGCGGGCGGCTTCGAGCACTGCCCAGGCGTCGGCCGGATCCGGGAAGGCCTCTTCGAGCGCCTGCCGGAAACTCTTGGCGTCGGCGGCGTGCTTGAGCGACTCGATCGTCGAATGCATCGCCTCCGACTTTCCCGCCTCTTCGAGGTGGGCGCGGTAGCGCGCAAGCACTTCTTCCGAAATCCTCGCGGCGTTGCGCTCCTTGCGGCGGCTGATTTCGTAGTCCTGCGTCTTGTCGAGCGCAAAGCCGATTTCTTCCGCCGCGTCGGCGAGGAGCTTTTCGGGGGTCGCCTCCACCTTCACCGCGTGACCCATGAAGAGTCCGTGCGGCCCTTCGGTGCCGTGCGCGGCCGCGGTCGCGTTGAAGCCCTCGGCAAAGGGGTTGTGAATGCCTTCGATCGCCATGGATGCACTCCGTCAGAACACGTCGCTGTGGCTGTAGCGGTAGGACGCCCTGAAGCCCAGACGCGAGACGGCCGACTTCAGGTGCTGCTCGATGACGAGCGACATGATGTCGAAGAAGGACGGCGGATTTTCCCGGAACATCACGTCCGCGTGCCGGCACATCGTGCCGTAGAGCGACGCCTGCTGCGAGTTGTGCGCCGTGGCGCAGCTCCTCACGAGCGAGAGCGCCGCCTCGCGGTCGCCCGCTCCGAGGTTGGTGGCGTAGGCTTCGTAGTGCGGCGCATAAGGCCACATGAATTCCTTGTTCGCCTTCCAGACATCGGAATTGGGCCCCTCCTTGAAGACCTTGGCGAAACTTTGTTCGACGACGCTCGTCAGACCGAATTCGTCGGGGTCGGTCGTCGCCGCGAAGGGCGCGTCGGTGGCGTCCCGAACCTGCTGGTAGCCGTGGAGGGTTCCGACGAAGCCTTCGGATTCGGAAATGCGCCAGCCGAGCGCGAGGGGATCGAGCATTTCGAAGACTTCGGCGTGGCCGCCCGCCTTGAAGAAGGCCGTGCGGATTCTCTCGAAGAGCCCCGCCATCTCCTCCATCGCGCCCTGCAGACGCATCTGGCACTGCGAGAAGTTGAAGATCGGCGCGGGGAGTTCGAGGCCGAGCTTTTGGAGCTCGGTGAGGAGCACCGCAATGCGCTTGGCGGTGTCTTCAACGGTGCCGCAGCGAAGAACGTCGTCCACCACCGCACGGATTTCGGCTTCCTTCTGCTTGAAGACCACCTTGCCGCGGTCGCTCAGGAGCCCGCGGTAGCCTTCGAGAAAGAGCTTCGAATCGCGGGCGGCGGCCGCGGCCACCATGCGGGTCACCTCCGTCTGTTCCTGCTCCCCGAGGGTCGTGGCGTTGCCGAAGTCGATCACGGTGAGGCGTTCCTTGTCGATCATCATGTTCCCGGCGTGGAGGTCGCCGTGGTAGAAGCCCTTCCCGAAAATCCCCTCCGTCACCCACTGCTTGGCGAAGTGGGCGAGGAGCTGATAGCTCACGTAGAGTTCGTGATGAAGTTCGAGGAGCTGGCGCTGCCGCTCAAGCGAGTCCTCCTGACTGATTCGCTCGTGGGTCCACGTGCGCACGCGCCCCGCAGGCGCGTCTCCGGTGGCGGCGAGCGGATCGATGAGGGCGTCGAGCTTTCGGCCCACGTCCGCGAGATACTTGTCGACCGTCTGGCCGGGCGCCTTGTCGATGACGAGCGTGTTGGCCGTGGGTTCGACGAACTCGTTGAGCGACATGCTCGCGATGGCGGGGGGATTCCCGTTGACCGGCTTGAGGTTGTAGATCTGACCCTTTCGGATGTTTTCGGCTTCGATGCGCAGATCGAGTTCGTCCATGATGCGGGCGAGCTGCCCCTCGAACGTGACGGGCATGCCGTTTACCCGGCGGGCGGCCGAGCGAAAGATCTCCGCTTCCCGCTGCGCGCGGGCCTTGGCGTCGGGACGAAGAATCTTGATCACCACTTCGCGGGTCGAGCCGTCGGCAAGCGTCATGTTGCAGAGCAGCGCTTGTCCGACGGAGGCCGCGCCCAAAGAGCGCGTTACGTCGATCGAGCGGATCTGACCGTGCGAACTTTCGACCATGTGAAGGAGATGGGCCTTCACGACGTTTTCCGGAATCGGGGCGAGGTTGCTCTTCATGTCCTGAAGCGCCTCGCGGAAGGTGGGATCCATTCCGGCGACGTTGAGGCCCTGGAGCATCTTCTGCATGATGGGGCCCGCGCCCTTGAGGAGCGCCCCGAGAAGCTGGCCGGGCGAGGCGTCGTCGGGCGCGAAGCGCAGCATCGAACTCAGCATGGCGCGCTGATCGATCTCGGGCATGTCTTCGAAGTAGCGGTCAAGGACGAGCCGCATGAAGCGGCCGTAGCCGTCGCTCTCGAGGTCGACGCCGCTCTTCGTGAGTTTGTAGTCGAGCCACTCGACCGTGCCGCGAGCGGGTTCGGGCTTGGCGTCGGCCGCCGGGGCGCCGTCCCCAGCGCGGTCGGCCATGAGGTTGGCGAACTCCCGGCGGACGGTCTCCTGAATCTCCGACGCGGCCCGCGTCGTCATTTCGCCGATGTTGAGCTCGAGCTGCGCGTAGGTGCGCTGATTCACCACGGCGTTCGAGGGATCGGAGAGAACCCCGCGCAACTGCTCGGCAATCGTGGCTTCCGGCAGAAGAGAGAGGGCGACGTTCGCGGCGAGGTTCGACCGATAGGAGTCGATGAAGTCTTCCACGGCCGGGCGAAGGGGCGCGGGGAGCGATTGGAGTCCCGACGGATCCTTGATGAGATGCGCGATCGTGTCGACGTGCGCGAGAAGCGTGTGGCGGACGCGTTCGCCGGGCTGCTCGGCGTAGCGGTCGACGATGTCCGTCTCGCGGTTGAGAATGAGGTCCGCGAGGAGCTGCCGCGTCGCGGCGCCCGGGTCGCTCGCCGCGTCGGCCTTCGGTTCGCCCGCGCGCAGCACGTCCGTGCGCACGACGCGGTCGACGCTCTCGCGGCCCGAGGCGACGATCTCGCCGTCGAGTTGCGCGAGGAGTTCGAGCACCTCTTCGTCGTTGATGCGCTGCGCGTTGCCGATCGTGTCGAGAAGATACTGCACGTCCTCTTCGGTACGCAGGTGTCCGCACGCGGCGGAGATAGCGAACTGCGCGAGAAGCTTCGTGCTCGTCGTGCTGAGGTCCGCCGGGCGGTAGCCGAGCGTTCCCTCGAGCGTCAGGAGGGAAAGTTCCCGCAGACGGCTCGAATGGGTCGAAAGGGCTTCGTCGGGAGGAAGAAGGGCGCTCTCCCGAGAGAGAATCCGGACGGCTTCGTCGCGTCCGTAGAACTCGAGGTGCGAAACCATGTCGTTCTCAAGGCGGTCGACGAGCGACGCGGGGTTGTAGTTGGATTGGATCCGGTGCACCTGCCCGTCCTCTTCGAAGGAGACCCAGAGGGGCCCGTCGACCTGAGTCTGCTCGAGAGTGACCTTTTTCCCGCCGACCATGGCCATGTGCAGCTGGTTCACGGGGAGGCGGGAGAGCTCGTCCTTGAGGTTGATGATGTCTTGGGCGAGCGCCGCCTGATGGGATTTGCTGACATGCTCGACGATGGCGAGCGCGATTGCGCCGATCCCGAGCGTAAAGATCCCGAGGATGACCTTAGTGGCCGTCGAGAAGTGCGTCGGAGCGAGTTCGTCGAGGTTTACGCTGTGATCAACGAGAAGATCAGCGTTGATGCGGTTTTGTCCGCTCAGTGCGTCGATGCCGGTCATGGTCTGTCTCGCGTGAGGGGCGGGTGCCCTGAAAAAGGATCGGCCGGGCGTCCGTGCGCGCAGAATCCGCGCACGGCGTTCCGGTCGGCTGAATTTACCCGAGAATGCGGGTGCGCGCCTGGTTTTCCGACTGTTGGATGGCGTCCTGGGCGCTCGTCGCCTTGTCGACGACTTCGCGAAGCGCGTCGATCAATTCGTTGACCTCTTCGGTCGAGGCGCGAAGCATTTCGATTTCGGCCTGAATGTGGGTCTGCGCCGCCTGGCCGATGCCCGTCGCCAAAGTTTCCCCGGCGCTGAACATCTTTGCGGTGCCCTGAACCGATTCGGCAACCGCTCCGACGCGCTGGGTCATCGCCGTGAGCGACGCCGCGCGTTCGGCCGCGTCGTTGATTTTTGCGGCGTCCGACATGGCTTTGCCGGTGCCCGCGATCGAGAGGACCGAGGCGCCGATCGAGATGATCGAGGAACAGATCGAACACGCGAACGCGGCCGTCGCCTGACTGCGGATTTCTTCGGCCTGATCGTGGAGCTTGTTCACCGTCGCGACCGTCTGCTCGGCGCGGACCATGGCGTTGGCGCGCCGCTGCTCTTCGCTGATTTCCGAAATCTTGGCGAGAAGGGCGCTTCCGAGGCTCGCGGAGGCGGCCGTAAGCGGCGGCAGCGTGAACTCCGACGAAGAGCCCGTCTTTTCGGTCGACTGCTTGCCCCCGACGACGGGAGCGTTCATTGCGCTTATGGGGGCGTTGCGGATGGAATCAATCATGTCGGTCTCCTTCTTACGCCGTGGCAGGTGCGTTCGTCAGAACGGCGGCGGTCGTTTGGGCGCAGTTTTGCGAAATTTCCGTCACCTTTTCCATAAGGTCGTTGGCAACCTCGAGTTCGTGCTCGACGAACTCTTCGGAGGTTTCCATGTCGGCGCGCATGCGCTCGAGGATGGCTTCGATGTCGACCTTGCGCGCCTTGATCTGTTCGATGTCGTAGTTGATCGAAGCGAGCACGGCGTTCGAGACGCCCGTGCCGACGCCGACGACGCCCTGGCCGATGTTGGTGACGACCGAAGCCTTGCTCGTGATGTTGAGAAGCTTGGCGCCGAGGTCGGTCGCGCCCCTCACGGCCGAGGCGGCCGAACTCGCCGCGGCGCCGCCGAAACTGATCGCGACGGCCGCGACCGTGAGCGCCATGTTCATGCCGAAGCCGAACCATTTCGCGGTGTTGTCGCTCAGGCCGAAGACTTTGCCGAGTTCCGTAAATCCGGCCGAAAGGCTGACTTTGCCGCCCGTCGCTTCCGATACGACGCTGTCGATCGTGAGAAGAAGGGCGGCGACGCCCGCGACGATCAGGGCCGGGTTCCCCATGGCCGAGCCCGCCGCGATGGTCGCGATCGAGGCGATGAAGCCGAGCGCCATGCCGATGCAGCGAAAGACCTTGCAGATCTTGTCCCAGATCGACTGGTTTTCCTTCTTGTCGATTTCCTTGGCGATTTCCGCGAGCTTTTCCGAGTACTTCTGATCGATCTCCTGCGCCTGCGAGTCAATCGCGTCGAGTCCTTCGCGAACGCCCTGACGGCGCATTTCGTTTCCGATCGCCGCGACGAGCCGCTCGATGGACAGGGCGTGCGCGGGCGCTTCAAGCGTCGGAAGGTCCGAGGGGGGGACGGTTTTCCCGTCCGCGGCGGGGGGAACGTCCTCGAGCGTGCGGTTCGCAAGCCTCGAGAGGGGATCCGTGAAAGTGACCGAGGGATCGAATCCGGCGGATCCGACTTTGTCGATGTTCGTCATACTGTTTTCCCTCCCTTGAGAAGCGCAAGGAGCGATTCGGCGCGGCGGTGCACGTCGGCGTGACGGGGATTGGCATCGTCGCCGATGCCGAGAAGACCTTCGAGTCCTTCGACGGCCTCCGCCTTTTTGTTCATCTTCAGAAGACAGCGCGCGGCGAAGAAGAGCGGTTCCGGATCGGAGAGCCCCGTCGTGAGGGCCGCCATCTGATAGGCGTCCGACGCCCCTTCAAAGCGTCCCTGCGCCTGGCGCGAACCGCCGAGCCCCATCCAGTACTTGGGTTCGTGGGGGTTGTAGAGGCAAAGCGCCCGAAAGAGCGTTTCGGCGTCGGCAAAGCTTTGCGATCCGTAGAGATTGTGCGCGAGCGCGTAGAGCTGTTCGAGCGTTTCGGGCGAAGTGCCCGTGATCTGCGCGACGGTCGCGCCTTTGCGCACGGCCGCGACGATTCTGTCGACGACTTCCTGGGAAACGATGTGTTTGGTCAAAGGAATATCCTCCCGTGTCGGTATCGGTCTCAGGGTTTGGGCGCGCCCGAGAGCAGTTCGAGAAGAGCGGCCGCGCGGCTGCGGCATTCGGCCGTGCGCGCGTCCGAGGGATCGCCCGTTCGCAAAACGGCCTCAAGCCCCGCCTTCGCCTCGTCTTTTTTCTTCATCTGCAGGAAGCACTGCGCGGCGTAGAGGAGGGGTTCGGGGTCGCCGAGGCCCGAAGCCAGGGCGGCGAGCTGATAGGCGTCGCTTGCCTCGGAGAAGTGTCCGAGGCCCTGTCTCGCGCCGCCCAATCCCATCCAGAAGCGGCGGTCCTTGGGGTTCAGAAAGGCGAGCGCTCGAAAGACCGCTTCGGCGTCGCGGAAATTTTCGGCCTTGTAGAGGTCGTGCCCGAGCGCATAGAGCGACTCGACGCAGGCGTCGTCGACGGCGGCGATCTCTTTGGCGGTGGGACCGTTTTCGAGGGCTTGCCAAAGGGCGAGCAGGGCCTCGGGGGAAAGTACGGGTTTCGTCACGGCATTTCTCCGTTTGTATGCGGGAATCAACGGCCGGTGAGGATGGCGCGCATCGTGGAGGCGCTTTCCTGAACGGCGGCGTTGGCGCCCTGCAGATAGCTGTTGTACTGACTGATGAAGTCCTGCAGATAGACCATCAGGGTCTGGGTCTTGCTGCTGATCGACTCCTGGTACTGCGTAAGCGAGGCGAGGTTGTAGCTCCAGTCATCGCTCGAGCAGCTGCTCGCGCTCCCTTTCATGCCGAGCTTGTGCGTTTTCATATAGCTCACGACCTCCGCGGGGACGCCCGAGCCTTTGGCCTCGGCGTCGCGGGCCTTGGTGATCATCTCGGCCGCCTCTTCGGCCTGGTCCTGAACCTGCTCGATCTGCCCCATGTAGTTGACGGCGTTCTGCCGGCACTGATTGGCGTAGTTGAGCTGATAGAGCGCGAAGCGGAACTGGATGCTTCCCTTGAACGCGATGTCTTCGTCGATCGTTTCGCTATCGGGCGTGTTGACCTTGTCCGTCTGTATTGCGGAGGGATCCTTGATGTCGGAGTCGGGGTCCTGCGTGATGACGTTCCCTTCTTCGTCGACCTGCGGGGGGACGCCGAGCGAGACGCTGCCGTTAATGGAGTTGATGCTCATGATGTATGCCTGTGAAAAGAATGAAGACGGATGGGACCGACCGCAATGCCGTCCGAAAAAAGATTGAGTTCGGAAATGGCCATGAGCGAAATCTCGGAAAGCGGTCGGAAAAGGAACTCGGAGCGGACGGTCCGATCAGATGGAGAGGGCGCCGCGGCGGGCGCGTCCCGCAGGACGGGAGGCACCCTGGCCCTGCATTTCCTTTACGGCCGAGCGGCCCGCTTCCTGAGCGCGCTCGACGCTCTTTTGGAGCGCTTCGCGAAGCGCGGGCGGAACCTCTTCGTCTTGGGCCTGGGGAAGATCCCCTTCGACGCCGAGAGCCTTCTTCGCCTGGTCGAAGGCTTCGTTGAGACGGGCGAGTTCGCCCTTCATGCGCTCGAGCGCTTCCTTTTGCTGCAGCAGTTTGTCTTCCGCCATGACGGCTCCTTTGGCTGAATCGTCCCGAATCGACGTTCGGAAACGATCGTGAAACATGATCCGGACGACCCGGAAGAAATTCCCGATCCGAAAAAAAAGCGGGAGGGGACTACAAAAGATCATTGTAAACGGTGTGCATTCATTCCGTTCTTTGCGTTTCGGTCGATTGGGAATAAAAGGAAACGATAGGATGGCCTTCGATGCGCGGGGGCGTAGGCGGGACGGATTTTGAGGCATAATGATCGAATGGACGGGAGTCGGCTCAAGTCCCGTTCCGCGCGCGGTTTGAGAGATCCCGCGCAGCCTTTCCCCGCGGTTTACACGATAGATGCATCTATGAATTTTCAAGAAGCCCTGAAGACCCTCGCGAACGAAACCGGCTGGACGATGCCCAAGGCCGGCGCGGACGGGGTCTTTCGCTTTCATCTCGAAGAGGGGCTTGACTTCGCTCTTCATTCTCCCGACGGACGACTGTGCATTCTGACCTCGGACATGGGGGAGGCGCCTTCGGAGAACGAACCCGACTACGCGGAAAAGAGCGATCGTCTCGGCATGGTGTGCGCCGCCCTGATGCCCTACGGTCGGGCGCGTCTTTGCGCCGACTCGGGACGGCTGCAGCTCGTGCGCGACTTTTCTCTTGACGGCCTTTCCGGCGACGGTGCGGTGCGCGAGGCGGAGGTTTTTCTCAACGAGGCGGCCCGTTGGAAGAAGACGCTTGAGGGCGCTTCGGGGGCGGCGCCGCGTCCGGCCGATTCTCCCTTTTCGCAGTTCGGGACCGACTGGTTTGCGCCCGGTCTGAAATTCTGAGGGGGCGAATCGTGATGAACCGTCGTTTTCTTTCGTCTCTTCTCTGCGTCGGGGTCGCCTGTCTGCTCGGCGCGGGCGCCGCGTTGCCCGAGACGGTCCTCTCGGCCGAACTGAAGAAATCCTTTTCTTACTTCGCCAACGGACATGAGCTCCGCACGGTCCTCACGGGCTTTGCGAAGACCCAGGGACTTTCCGTCGCCTTTGACGGCGACGCGGTGAAGGGAAGGGTGAGCGGGCGCTTTCAGCGCGTCGCTCCGAACGACTTCCTATCCGCCATGAGCGAAGCCTACGGCGTGGGTCACTACGTTCTCGGGGACACGATTCACTTTTATTCCGCGTCCGACGTTCGCAAGGAATTCCTTACGGTGCCGAGCGGTTCCGCCAAGGCGCTCGTCGATTCGCTCAAGCGATCGGGCTTCGTCGCGGCGGAGCTCCCCGTCTCGGTGAACGCCGAAGGGAACATGCTTACGTTGAAGGGGCCCGAAGCCTATCTCACGTCGATCCGCGCCGCGGCGGACGCCTATCTTGCCGTGCAGTCCGAAAAGATCGAAATGCGGGTCTTCCCGATCCGCCACGCCTGGGCCGACGACATCGAACTCTCGAGCATGGACCGCACCGTCACGGTGCCCGGGATCGCGTCGATCCTGCGCGGCATGGTGCTCGGACAGTCCGTGGGCGGCACGACCGTCTCGGGCGGCGCCAACGGGCCGGCCCGTGCGGAAAGCGTGCCGAGTCTCGGCGCCGAGGGACTCTCGAGGCAAAAGAAGCGCGATGCGCAGCCCGGGCCCGTCAACGCGACGCCCGTCGCTCAGGGGGCGGTGAGCATCATCGCGGATCCGCGCGTCAACGCCGTGCTCGTCTCCGACTTCGCCTACCGCATGCCGTATTACGAAGAGGTGATCAGGAGTCTCGACAAACCCGTCGAACTCGTGGAAATTCACGCGGCGATCGTCGACATCGACACGAACGCAAGCCGCGAGCTCGGCGTCAACTTCCGCGGCAAGGGCGGCGGCAACTGGCAGGGCGGAGGGTCGCTCGGCTCGGAAAACACGCCCGTGGGAGGCGACACGCCCGGCATCTCGACGGACCTCTCCTCGGGCGGGGCGCTCCTCTCCACGATCTACACGCACGGGTCGGACTACTTCATGGCGAGCATCAACGCGCTCGAATCGGAAAACGCCGCGCGCATGCTCGGCCGTCCGTCGGTCCTCACCGTCGACAACGTAGAGGCGGTGCTCGAGAACACCACGACCTACTACATTCCGCTTCGCGGACAGGAAGCGGTGGATCTCTACCGCGTGGAGGCGGGTACGGTCCTGCGCGTGACTCCGCACATCATTCATGAAGGGGGGAAGACCTCGATCAAGCTCGCCGTGAGCGTGCAGGACGACCAGAACGACGCGTCGTCGGGCTATCAGACGGTGGGAGAGTCGGGCGACACCCTGACGGTGAACCCCATCAAGCAGACGAGAATCAACACGCAGGCCATGGTCGAGGCGGGACAGTCGCTTCTGATCGGCGGCTACTACTACGAACAAAAGTCCGAGGGCGACAGCGGCGTTCCGATTCTGAAGGACATTCCGATTTTGGGGCACCTCTTCAAGTCGAGCTCGACGAGCGGCCGACAGATGGAGCGGCTCATCCTCATTACGCCGCGCATCGTGACGGCCGACGGCGACAACGTTCCCGCCCGGGTGAATCAGCCGGGCTTCGGGCGAAACGCCACGGGCGCCGACTACGAATGGAAGGCGCTCCCGCAGGCCGACGCATTCGCCGACAAGGCGGACGGGGAGGGCTGATATGCGCGCGGCCGTATTCGAACTCTTCTCGGGACTGCACGCCGGAGCCCGGATCGAACTCACCGAAGGAGACTGGGTGATCGGATCGGACGATTCGTGCGACCTGATCCTCGCCGACGAGGGCTTTGCGCCCCGTCACGCCTCGGTCTCCGTGAAGTCGGGCGAAGTCGGCATCGTGACGCTCGACGGCAAGGTGACGACGCTCGACGGCCGCGCGGTCGTGAACGAAGTCTGGCCCAAGGGATCGGTTCTCCTTTTCGGAACGGTGGCCGTCGCCTGGGGCGCGCCCGACGATTCGGACGACTACTGGTCGGATCTGCGGTCCCGGTGGCGCGAAACGCTTACGCCTTCGGCTCCCGCCGCGTCGGCGAAGGAGAACGCTCCTTCGGACGGCAAGAATCCGAAGGCCGAAGGGCAAAAGGGCGCGGACGCTCCCGAGGCGCCCGAGGCCGAACCGACTTCCGAAGCCGAACCTCCGAAGAAGGGCAAGGGCGCCCTCGTCGGGACGGCTCTCTTTCTCGCGATTTTGCTTGCGGGCGGCTGGACGCTCGCGCGCGACGCGGAACTTCGCAAATCGTTCGAGGCCGATCTCGCCCAAAGCAATCCGAACGCCGTGACGGCGCTCTATTCGAGCGTCTTCGGGGGCGACGGCCTTCTCGCGCGTTTCGGATGGCTCTCGCCCGAAGCCGTTCCCGATGAAGAACTCGTCGCGGACCTTCGAGCAAAACTTTCCAAAGAGGGCTTTACCCGCGTCAGCGCCGAAAAGGCGGGAACGGGCGTGTGGCACCTTACGGGGCGCGTCGCCGACGACGCAGAGCGCGGACGTCTCGTGAAACTCGCGCGCTCGCTCACGGTTCCCGCGGTCTTGGACGTCGACGTCGACACCGACCGCACGGCGCCGTGGCTCGCGGCCTTCAGCGCAAGGGGCTTCAAGACCGAAGTGCACCTTGAAGGAACGAACGAGGCTCCCGTCCTCACCGTTTTGGGCTTCATGCGGACGAAGGACATCGAGGACAAGGCCTTCGCCGAAGTGGCCTACGAACTCTCCCACGATCTCGTGGACGTGAAGCGCAGGATCGTGCACGAAGCGGAAGTGAAGCCGCTTCTCGAGCGTGCGATCAAGGAGCAGGGGCTCGACGACGTGACGGTCGAATTTCATCCCGGACGCATCACGCTCTCGGCGCCTCTTACGCCCATGACGCGGAACATGCTCACGGCCGCCCTGCAGCAGGTCGGCCGCACCGTGCACGTGCCGCTTTCCTACGAGTTTCTCCACCGAGAAGCCAGGAAGAGCGCACCCAAGCCGGCCGTCCGACAAACGGCGTCGAAGGATTCGATGAGGCCCAACTTCCGCGTGACGGGCGTCTCGGGCGGGAAGCTCAAGTTTGTGACGCTCTCCACGGGTGAAAAGGTCTTCGCGGGAGGCCGTCTCCCCGGAGGCTTCACGCTGGAATCGATTTCTCACAACCGCTTGACGCTCTCGAAGAACGGCAAGCGAATCAACTATCCTCTGAAGGTGAGCAGCAAATGAGTGAATTCATCTCCGTTGCCGATGTCTGCCCGACCGGGTTCGCCCGCGAGCAGAAGGAAGTGCGCGACGAAGTGGCGGAAATCGCCTTTCGTCTTCGCCGCGAAATGGACCGCGGTCTCACGCCCGACGAAATGAAGGTCGTGCGCGAAGAGGCCGAGGCCGCCCAAGCCGCAGAGGAAATCCTCTCGCGCATTTTTGAATGAGGAGACAGTCGTCAATAACCCCTGTCTAAAGACAGAGGCTTGATAGCCCTTGTGGCTGAGCCTTGATTGACTAGCCTCAGGCCGCCGAAAGGCGGACTACGTTGGTTGGGAATGTATAGGCACCGCGGGATGTAGATCCTAGTCCCGCGCTCTGCGGCCGGCGGTTAAAAGCTCTGAGAGGTAGGAGCGGTGCCGTCGGTGAAAACCCCTTCCAACATTGGCGAAGGATCATTACCGGTCAATAGACCGCGAGGAAACTAACTTGAGAGTATATGTTTTGAACAAACGAGGAGAACCGCTGATGCCCTGCTCTGCGGCCAAGGCGCGCATTCTGCTCAAAGAAAAGAAGGCGAAGGTGAAACGGCGAACGCCCTTCACCATCCAGCTTACGATCGCCACGGGGGAAACGAAACAGCCCGTGACCCTCGGCGTTGATTCCGGCTACAGGCACGTCGGCCTTTCGGCCTCCACCGAAAAGGCGGAGCTCTATGCGTCGGAAATCGAACTTCGTCAGGATATCTCCGAACTGCTTGCGGCCCGCCGCGCTCTGCGGGGAGCTCGTCGATCCCGCAAGACCCGTTATCGCGCTCCGCGGTTCGACAACCGCAAGAGAGATAAGGGGTGGCTTGCGCCGTCCGTGGAGAACCGCATCGGCGCACATGTCTCTCGCGTTGAGGCGGTCCTGCGCATCCTGCCGGTGACGAAGATCATCGTGGAAACGGCGTCCTTTGACGTGCAGCGTCTGAAGAATCCCGACATTCAGGGTGTCGAGTACCAGGAGGGCGAACAGCTCGGCTTCTGGAACGTCCGCGAATACGTTCTCTTCCGTGACGGACACGAGTGCCAACACTGCCACGGAAAGTCCAAGGACAGGGTTCTCAACGTACATCACATCGAGAGCCGACGCACGGGGGGCGACGCTCCCAACAATCTGATCACGCTCTGCGAGACGTGCCACAAGGCATTCCACCGCGGCGAGATCGAGTTGAGAGTGAAACGCGGCCGATCGTTTCAGGCGGAAACCTTCATGGGCGTCATGCGCTGGACGTTCTTCGAGCGGCTGCGGGCGAGGCACTCCGAAATTGAGGTTCGAAACACATTCGGTTATCTCACGAAGAACACCCGCATCACACACGGAATTGAGAAAACTCACTGCGCGGACGCCTTCTGCATTGCGGGCAACCTCAAGGCGAAGCGGCTCGGATACTACTTCTTTCAGAAACAGACCCGCCGCCACAACCGACAGATCCACAAGCTCACGATCCTCAAGGGTGGCGCTCGCAAACGCCATCAGACGCCGTACGAAATCAAAGGATTCCGTCTTTACGACAAGGTCCTGTTCCAGGGCAAAACGGCCTTCATCTTCGGCCGTCGTTCTTCGGGATACTTCGACATTCGAACGTTGGACGGGGAGCGGATTTCCGCCAGCGTCAGCTACAAGAAACTGCGTCTCTTGGAAAAACGTCGCACCTATTTGATTGAGCTCAGACGCAACTAACCATATAAGGAGCGGCGCTTCCTCCCCCGCATGAATGCAGGGGTTTCCGCGCCGGAATATCTATGAACGGCGGCATCTCTCTTCTCAACGAGAATTGAGATGGGGTGAGGTCGTGCAGTCTTGTTGAGTCCGAACAACTCCAGCTGCATACACAGGCTCCGCCAACGTTCGTGTTCCATTCGCATAACCGTTCTTTCTGTCTCTCGGCCGAAAGACTTCTGTAACGCTAAAGTCACTATGACGTCCGATTAGGGTTCGCCAAAAGAACGTTCTCTGCGCGAACACTGCGGAAAGATCCCGGAGCGAAACGTTTTTCGCTCCCAAGCCCAGGACCACACAACGCGAAGTACTCAACGGTCGTCAGAAAACGGATAGCCTTCTTCTTGCATCTTACGACAGAGCTCTTCGGATGTTTTGCCCAAATCATCCAAAGACAAGCAACAAAGGGTGGCCTTCCGGTCTCTCAGCACATCGTTGCAGGAGAAGAAAGCCGCCACCTTACCCGACAATTGGGCGAGACTGAACTTGGCGCGCGACCGTTTGACCTCGCAAAAATAGATTTCATCGTCATTGATCGCGACAATATCCATTTCGTTGAGCCCCTTCCTATCCCACCACGGTCCGATCTCCGTGAAGCGATGGCCGTTCATCAACGTCTGCAAGAAACACTGCTCCAGAGCATGCCCTGAGAACGTCGGATAAGCGCTGACGAAGCCTTGACGCATCGCCTCGTAGTTGTTCTGAGCCAACAGACTGGCTTGTCCGTCCACGAAATTGAACCAGAACTCCAGGTAACGATCCGTCATTTTGTAACGTGTTCGTCGGTAGTTCGGTGTCAACACCGGTTTGTTTTGCGCGATCAATTCGTACTGCTTCTCCAGACGCGACAAAAATCCACTGATGTTCACGTCCTGAATTCTGTCCTGCAATTCCTCCCGTTTTGTTTTTCCATGGGCAATCGCCTGCAAAATGGATCGGTTTACCATCGCATCGACACGGAACTCATTGGCCAGAAGGACTTCTCCGTCCATGATGAATTTCGACCCGGGCTGAAAAGCCACCCGACTCATGGCATCCAAATCAAAAGCGCTTCGGTCCATCAGGTCTTCGATAAACCATACTACCCCGCCCGTCAGCGTATAGAGAGCGAGAAGATCGTCAGGCTCATGTTCCGGAACGTAATCGGACAGGATTTCCGAAACAACGTCCATCGGAAACGGTCGTACAAAGACGAAACGGTCGACACGTCCGTACAGAGGTTCGCTGTAGGCCTGAAAAATATTTCTCATGGCCGATGCAACGGAACCGCTCATCACCAGGAAGGTCCGGGAGATTTTCTTATTGAGATCCCAAATGCGTTGCAACTCAGACCAGAAAGTCGGCTCTATGAAGTTCAGATCCTGACATTCATCGATGGCAATGTTTATCGGACGGGTCTTGCCGATGAACATCAGGAATTCGATGACCTGGGAGAGTCGATCAAATGTGGGGTTAAACGGAAGTTCGACCACCTGCTCGATGGCCTTCAGCCACAATTTGATCAATTCGCGAGAGGTGGTCCGAGAGCAAAAGAGGTACACGAAAGGCACTTCCGTCTCCTCCCGTAGCGTTTGCAGGAGCAGTTCCGTTTTCCCCACCCGGCGACGACCGGTGACCACCACCAACCGGGATGCGGCCAGGTTGCGGCAAAGCTCGCGTTCTTCGCGAAGAATGGCTTGCTCGGTCTCGCGACCATAAAATTTTTTCAGCGGCATGGTATCCCCGGAGTGTCTATTTGGGTTCTTGAAAAGAACGTTCTCTGAAAGAACGTTCTTTTAGAGAACATTGTATCCGATCCTTGACCCTTCAGCTGCGCGGTCGCTTCTGACGAGCATTTGCGTACGGCGATAGGCCCAAACAATCCGCGTCATTGATCAGCATCGTCTCGTCCGGATTCCGAAACTCACCAAACCCTACTACTTTCGTCGGGTATTAGACGAAAAGAGCTCGACGGCAAGCATTTTCCTTTACTTACCTACCCTCCTAGACGAAAACCCTTACGCCGAATTTCCCTCCTTCGGAGGATTCGCAAACGACCGTCCCGGGCGGAGAATCAAACGTAAAGACGCGGCCACAACATTGATTGAAGTCATGCTTTCTTGTGGCCGCAGGTTTCACTTTGGAGGAACAATCATGGAACGACGCAACGAATACGGTCTTCTGATCGGCGGTGAATGGGTGGCTGCGGAAGGCGGCAAGACCTCTGAAACGCGCAATCCCGCCACGGGCGAAGTGCTCGCCCGCGTGGCCGCGGCTTCGCCCGCCGACGTGGACCGCGCGGTGAAGGCCGCCCGCGCCGCTTTTGACGGATGGTCGAAGACCTCGCCCGCCGAACGCTCCGCCATTCTTCTGCGCATCGCGGACGACCTCGAGAAGGAGGCCGACTTCTTTGCGAAGATCGAAACGCTGGACAACGGCAAGCCCATCCGCGAGACCTCGCTCGTCGACGTGCCGCTCTCGGTCGACCACTTCCGGTATTTCGCCGGCTGTCTTCGCGCCGAAGAAGGGAGCGCCGTGCGCATCGACAACGACACCATGAGTCTCGTCCTGCACGAACCGATCGGCGTCGTGGGTCAGATCATCCCCTGGAACTTCCCGCTCCTTATGGGCGCCTGGAAGCTCGCCCCGGCGCTCGCCGCCGGAAACACGGTCGTGATCAAGCCCTCTTCGACCACCCCGCTCTCTCTTTTGCACCTCGCCGAAATCATCTCCCGCCACGTTCCCGCGGGGGTCGTCAACGTCATCACCGGATCGGGGCGCACGGCGGGCGACGCGATGCTCAAGCACCCGGGCTTTGACAAGCTCGCCTTCACGGGCTCGACCGAAGTCGGCGTCGACGTCGCCCGGGCCGCGGCCGAACGTCTCATTCCCGCGACGCTCGAGCTCGGCGGCAAGTCCGCGAACATCCTCTTTGCCGACTGCAATCTCGAACGTGCAATCGAAGGCGTGCAGATCGGGATTCTCTTCAATCAGGGGCAGGTCTGCTGTGCGGGCTCGCGCCTCTTCATCGAGCGCAAGATCTACGACCAAGTGCTCGAGCGTCTGTCCCAAGCCTTCAAGGCCGTGAAGGTGGGCGATCCCATGGATCCCGCCACTCAGATGGGCGCACAGATCAACGAGGCGCAGGTCGAACGCGTTCTTCGCTACGTCGAAATCGCGAAGAAGGACGGCGCGCGCATCCTCGCCGGCGGGGAACGCGCCAAGGTGCCGGGCCTTGAGTCGGGCGCCTTCATGCAGCCCACGCTCATCGCCGACGTCAAGAACGACCAGTGCGTCGCGCAGGAGGAAATCTTCGGGCCGGTCGTCGTGGCGATTCCGTTCGACACCGAAGAGGAAGTCGTCCGCATGGCCAACGACAGCGAATACGGCTTGGGCGGCGCCGTCTGGACGCAGGACATCAACCGCGCCATGCGCGTCGCGCGCGACGTGCGCACGGGCCGCATGTGGGTGAACACCTACAACGAACTCCCAGCGCACGCCCCGTTCGGCGGCTACAAGCGCTCGGGCATCGGCCGCGAAACCCACAAGATGATGCTCGAACACTACTCGCAGGTGAAGAACATCTTCGTGAGTCTCGCCGAAGGGAAGCGCGGCTTCTTCTGATTCCGCCCGCTTCGGGTTTTTCCGCGTCGGGTCTTCTGCTTTTCGCTACAATTCGGATCTTTCGAATTTGGTTCGCGCCTTCGGCACCGTACGGAGGCAATGGAGAAAAGTCACATGGCCCGACGCAAGGAAAAAACGCCCGAATACTTCACCGTCGACGTCGAACGCCTCGACCAGGAAGGTCGGGGCGTCGCCCGTCGAGACGGCAAAGTCGTCTTCATTCAGGGAGCGCTCCCCGGCGAGAACGTCACCTACGAGCGTCTTCGCAACAAAACGTCCTTTGAAGTGGGCCGCATCACGGCCGTGCACCGCGAGTCCGTGCAGCGCGTAAAGCCCGCCTGTCCCGCCTTCGGCCACGGTCCGGGAAGCTGCGGCGGCTGCGCCATGCAGCACCTCGAAGCCCGCGCCCAGGTCGCCTACAAGGAAAAGGTCCTTCTCGACACGCTCTGGCACATCGGCAAGGTCCGCCCCGAATCGATCATTCCCCCGATCTACGGTCCGACCTGGCACTACCGCCACCGCGCCCGCCTCACCGTGCGCGACGTCCCCAAGAAGGGAGGCGTCCTCGTGGGCTTTCATGAAAAGGCGAGCTCCTACGTCTGCGACATGAAGAGCTGCAAGATTCTTCCGAAGCACGTCTCCGACATGCTAGTCCCGATGCGCGAACTCGTCTCGGAACTCTCCATTCGCCAACGCATGCCGCAGATTGAAGTCGCCGTCGGCGGCGACGGCCGCACGGCGCTGGTCTTTCGCACGCTCGAAACCCCGACGCCTGAAGACATGGAAAAGCTCCTCGCCTTCGGCGACAAGTACGGCGCCGACATTTGGCTCCAGCCCAAGGGTCCGGAATCCGCGCACGCCGTTCGTCCCGAAAACGAACACGCGCTCGGGCTCTACCTCTCCGAATTCAACGTCCGCATCGGCTTCAAGCCGACCGACTTCACGCAGGTGAACCACGCCTTGAACGAAACGATGGTGAGCCGCGCCGTGCGTCTTCTGGGCGTCGAGCCGCACCACCACGTTGCGGACTTTTTCTGCGGCCTCGGGAACTTTACGCTCCCGCTCGCGCGCAAGGCCAAGACCGTGATCGGCATCGAAGGCTCCGAAGGTCTCGTCGCCCGCGCGCGTCAAGGGGCCGCCGACAACGGCCTCAAGGAAAAGACCTCCTTTACGGCCCGCAACCTCTTTACCTGGTGCGAAGCCGACTGGGACGATCTGCGCGCCCGCTACGGCACGATCGACCGCGTCTTGATCGACCCGCCTCGCGAAGGGGCGCTTGCGCTCGCGCGCACGCTCGCCGCGACGGACCACCGCCCCGAACGCGTCGTCTACGTCTCCTGCAATCCGGCGACGCTCGCCCGCGACTGCGCCATTCTTCACCACGAAGGCGGCTGGCACATCCGCGCCGCGGGGATCATGAACATGTTCCCGCACACGGGCCACGTCGAATCGATCGCCGTGCTCGAACCCGGTCCCAAGCCTGAAAAGAAGAGCGAAGAGGCCGAAGCCATCGAACGCCGCATCGAAGCTTCGGGCGACGACAAGGTGACGATGCATCTCGACGCCTGATCCACTCGCAAACAGATGACGAGAGCCCGCCCCGATTTTGATCGGCGGCGGGCTCTTTCACGTTGCGGCCGGGAAGACCAATTTGAACCGACACGACGGTTGCCGGACGGATGAAATCCTCCGCCAGAGCATCGAATTCGACGTTATGCTCAAAAGCGTATGTTGCCGTTCGCAAGAGAGTTCCCACGTCATCGAGTGCGCCCGATAGAATGACGGAGAAACGCGGCAAACCGTGCCGCACCTTTTCCCCATCCTATCGAACCGATTTCCATGGCCCGCTTCGAAGTACTTTCCAGCATCGATCCCCTCCTTCGCATTTCGCTCGAACCCGGTGAGAGCGTCGCCGCCGAATCCAACGCCATGGTGGCGATGGACGGCTCGATCTCGCTCAAGGGCGAAACCCGCGGGGGCTTCTTCAAGAGTCTTGCCCGCAAGTTCCTGAACGACGAAAACTTCTTCCAACAGTCCTTCGTCGCGGACGACGAACCCGGAAGCGTCCTCCTCGCTCCGAACCTCCCCGGCGACGTCGTGGTTCTCGACGTGGGCGAACGGCAGTACATGCTCTCGGACGGCGCTTTCCTTGCCGCCACCGACGGGGTCGAACTCGAAACGAAGACGCAAAGCCTCGGACGCGCCCTCCTCGGCAATTCCGGCGGACTCTTTCTCATGGCGACCCAGGGCCACGGACAGATCGCCCTCTCGGGCTTCGGCTCCATTCAGGCGGTCGACGTGAAGCCCGGTCAGAAGCTCATCGTCGACAACGGTCACCTCGTTGCCTGGGACCGCGAACTCGACTACGAACTCTCCATCAACACGGCTCGTTCGGGTCTTCTCGGCAAGGTTCTTCACAGCCAGCTCTCGGGCGAAGGGATCGTTCTGAAATTCAAGGGCGAAGGCAAGGTGTGGGTGTGCTCGCGCAACAAGGGCGGCTTCCTCACCTGGATCTTCTCGCAGATGCCGCAGGAAAAGGCCGTCTCGAACGGCTGACGCGACGTCGTTTCCGCAACTTCGCGGGCGCCTTCGGGCGCCCTTTTCTTTTCAGAGGGCTTTCTCGTCGTCCCGCAAAGCAAAGGCGCGGGCCTCATACCCGCGCCGCACAAGAAAAAGGGAGCGCGGCCCTGTATTCCGCGCTCCCCAGGAGACCTGAAAACTTTCCCGCCACGGTCCAAGCTTCGCGTCGGGTGATGTTCCGGACCGACCCCTCAGTCCTTTGTGTGGAACATCTCGTCTTCCGTTGAGAACCACTATACAGAACATGAGACGATTTCTCAAGTGATTTTCGGGTCGTGACATCCTTTTTTACATTCACTTGATCGAGCGCAACACTTTGTCATTCTCTCTGAAACGAAGCTTACGAAATCTTTTCAAGCTTACGAAATCCTTACAGAACCCCCTCGGGAGTATGCATTCAGTACCAGTCACACAAAAAGAAGGATTTTCTGCACATCTTTTCAACCCTCTTTCAGAATGCTCTTTCACTCCGATTTTCAGTCAAAATACGTCCTGAAAGTAAAGCGTAAGCCTCGTTTAATCGTGAGAACAGTTCTCATCTGCACAACAGAAAACGCTCGGGTTTACCCGCAACGTCGCGTTGCATCCTGTCCTTTTCTTAAGAAAAGCCGACGATTTTCCTTGGGTTTCGCATCGTTTCCTTAAGAATCCTGCGTCCCCGGGATTGGTCAATCCGCTGAGAGTTTCTCTCAGCTCGAAACCGCCGCCCTCTGTATCCGCAGGAAAACGACAAAATTCGCCCGCCCGCAGGTTCTTAGCGTGCGTGTTACAGTGGAAGAATCTCCTCTTTCATTTGGGGGCATCGAATGACTCGACGCACTTTCCTCGGCCTCCTGCAGGCCGCGCTTTTTGGCTCCGCCGCGGCCGTCACCCCGACGGAGAGCAAGGCTTTCGACATTGACGAAGGACGCCGCTACGATGCGCAGGGCCGTTATCAGGGACGCGTCGACGACAGCGGGCGCCGTTACGACGCGCAGGGCCGCTATCAGGGACGCTCGGACAAGTCGGGCCGCGTCTACGACTCCATGGGCCGCTATCAGGGCCGAGAAGATTCGTCGGGCAGACGTTACGACGCGCAGGGGCGCTATCTCGGAAGAAAAGATTCGTCGGGGCGAATCTACGACTCGATGGGCCGTTATCAGGGCCGCGAAGACTCGTCCGGAAGACGATACGACGCCCAAGGCCGTTACCAAGGGCGTCGCGACGATTGAGAATGATTGAGTCCGGCTTACCAGGTCGGACGGATCGTACCGCGGAAGGTTTCCTCCACGTAGCGCTTCGTTTCGGGCGAACGGTAGCTCTCGACGAAGGTCTTCACCGCGTTGCTCTCCGCATTGTCCGGACGCGCGGCGATGATGATGAGCGCATAGGCCGCGTCAAGAGACTCGAAGGCGAAACCTTCCTTTTCGGGAGAGAGACCCGAGCTGATGACGTAGTTCATCGGGATCACCGCCACAGCCGTGTCGTCGAGGCTGCGCGGAAGTTGTGCGGCTTCCATTTCGAGGATCTTGAGGTTCTTCGGATTTTCGACGACGTCGGCCGGAACCGCGTCGTCCTTGCGGTCGGCCTTGAGTTTGATCAGGCCCTGGGCTTCAAGAAGAAGGAGCCCGCGCCCGCCGTTCGTGGGATCGTTCGGGATCGCCACGACCGAACCCTCGGGGATTTCGCCGACGCTCTTGATCGTCTTCGAGTAGCAACCCATGGGCTGCACGACCGCCTTCCCCACGACGCGCAGATCGGTCTTGTTCACCTTGTTGAAGTTCTGCAGGAAGGGCTCGTGCTGGTAGACGACGGCGTCGAGCGCCCCGTCGGCGAGCGAACGGTCGGGCGAGATGTAGTCGGTGAATTCCACCACTTCCACCGTAAGGCCCTTTTGCTTGGCGACCTCGGCCGCCTTCGTCACGATGTCGGCGTGCGGACCCGCCGTCACGCCCACGCGGATGCGGCTGGCATCGGCCGCCTTGTCGGAGCAACCGGCCGTACCGAGAATAAGAACGGAGCAAGCGGCGGCGGCCGCGAGGGAGAGAAGGTTGCGTCGTTGCATGGTTGCCTCCGGGCAGTGTTCGTTGTCGATGATTTCCATTCTGCCCAAAGGTCGCTTCCGAATGGGAAAGGCCGTCGGGTAATACCACAACGAATGTGCAATTAGCAAAACCCCGCGGTTTTCCGCCGCGGGGTTCGATCTTTCTGGATTGCGTCAACCGGAAGTCAGGAAAGTTCCGCGAGGAGCGCCTCGACGTGGCCCTTTGCCTTGACGCCGCGCATCGCCTTCACGACGACGCCTTCGGGATTGATGACGAAGGTCGAGCGTTCGATCCCGAAGCACTTCTTTCCGTACATCATCTTCTCCTTCATCACGCCGTAGGCGCGGCACACGGTCTCCTCCTTGTCGGAAAGGAGCGTAATCGTAAGTTCCTGCTTCGTCTTGAAGCGGCAGTGCGACGCGACGGAATCGCGCGAGACGCCGAGAATGCGGTAGCCGAGCTTCGCGAAGTCGTCGGCCTTCGCCGTGAAGTCGCGGGCCTCGAGCGTGCAGCCCGCCGTGCTGTCCTTCGGGTAGAAATAGAGAATCACGCCTTCGCCGCGAAGCGCGGAAAGCGTCACTTCGCCTTCATCGGCGGGCAGCGTGAAGTCGGGCGCGACGTCGCCTTCGCCGATCGGCGCGTTTTGCATTTCTGAGGTCATCGAAACATTTCCTCCACAATCAGGAATGCCGTCATTCTACGGCGCCGTGGCGCGTCAGCCCGCAAGAAAAACGTTTTGTATCACAGCCACCCAGACGGGGAGCGTCACCATGGCGGCGAGCGTGTGGGCCGTCGTGACTTCCGCGACGATCGGAGCGTTCCCCCGCATGCTCGCCGTCATGACGTAGCAGGACTGAGCCGTGGGCAGGGCCGCAAAAACCAGAAGCGCCGCCGCGCCCAAGGGTTCGAGTTGGAAAAACCAGGCCGTTCCCAGGGCGACGAGCGGGACCGCGACGAGTCGCTCCAAGGTCGAGGCGGCGATGAGCGGAAAATGCGCGCGCAGATTCTCGATCTTGAGACCCGCGCCGATGCAGAGAAGTCCCATCGCGAGCGAAGCGTTCCCGAGGGACTTGAGGAAATGCATGAGCACTTCCGGAATCGGAACCGCAAAGACGTTCACGAGAAGGCCCGAGACGGTCGCGATGATGAGGGGGTTCGTGAAGATCGTCTTCACGGTCTTCTTCCAGAGCCCGCCCTTCTTTTGGACGTTCTCGGCCCGCGCCACCGCGCCCGCGAGCGCGCTCACCGCAATGGAGCTTGAAATCGGAACCCAGAAGGCCATGAGAAAGGCGAAGAAGGCAAAGCCTTCTTCCCCAGCGAGACGCATGATGATCGCTAAGCCCACATAGCTGTTGAAGCGAAATCCGCAGTGAAAGACCGAGGCGTGCGTCACATCGTCGGCCGGCACGATCTTTCTTACGAGCCACGAGAGAAGTACGGCCAGAAACATGGTGCCCACGGCCACCGCGAGGAAGTACCCCGCGTCGGCGAGCGAGAGCTTCGAATTCGCGACCGACGTAAAGAGAAGCGGCGGAAAGAGAACGTAGAAGACGATGTTTTCCGCGCCCTTCCAGAAGCCTTCGTTGAAGTGTTGGCCGAGTTTGCCCTGCTTGAGGAGATAGCCGAGCAGGATGATGAGGAAGTCGGGAAGAATCAGAAGGACGCTGAGCATAAGGAGTCCTTTGCGCGAAGATCTCTACGCATATTTTCGTATGGTTTTGCGGGGTCGGCAGGCTCTTTATGGAAAGCATGCGATGAACCGCGCCTTTCTTCTCATCTTACGAAAAGCAATCCCTTCTGCCTATACCAAAGACTACGCATTGCCCATAAAAAAGCGCCTCCCGCAACCCGTATTGCGAGAAGCGCTTCCGGGAAGCGCCGCGGCAAGCGCGGCGCTCACCCGACTGTGCACGTCATTCGATCATGATGGTCTTCTTTTCAGGGATCGCGGCTTCCTTCTTCGGAAGCGAGATCTGCAGAATGCCGTTTTCGAACTTCGCCTTCACGTCTTCTTCCGTCAGAGCGTCACCCACGTAGAAGGAGCGGGAGAGCGATCCGCTGTAGCGTTCGCGGCGCAGATAGCGGCCTTCTTCCTTTTCGTTCTTCTTTTCGAGGCTCTTCTGGGCGGAGATGGTGAGGTAGCCGTCCTTGAGTTCGGCCTTCACGTCTTCCTTCTTGAAGCCCGGCAGATCGATGTCGAGTTCGTAGCCCGTTTCGGTTTCACGCACGTCGGTGCGCATCATGCGGTCGGCGCGCTTCCCGAAGAGGGGATCGCGGCGCTGCGGCATGTCCATGAGCCCGAAGAAGTTGTCGAAGTCATCAAAAATGTTGTCGTGGTACAGAGTCGGAACAAACATAGCTTTCTCCTTTCGTTTGCCCGTCCTTGGACCGGAGGTCTCGCGGAACCTTGGCGTTCCGCCGGCCCTCGATGCGAGGGACATCGTTGTTATCAAAGGGGCTTTGGAATCTTTTCCTTCCCCCTACACCTCATAGATGGGGTTGAAGCTCCCCGCTTCAAGGGGAAGAATGAAACAAGATGTATCAGGCTTTTCCCGCCCCCTCGCCCTTCTCTTCCTCCTCGGGCGTCCGAGCCTGCTATCCTTTTTTCGTCGCGCACCGCGCACAGAACAAGATTGAAAGGAGAACACCATGGACCCGTACGTTCAAACACTGGCCGATCTCTGCCGCCACTTCGCCCTCTTTTTCCGCGGCGGCGCCGACGAAGCCTGGTACAAGGCCTGGCCGCAGGTGGCGGGCGTGCTGCTCGCCCCGGCCGACGCCCGGGAACCCGTCGCGATCGCGGAACTCGACCCCAACGCCGTCGCGCAGAGCGAGGCGAAGCTCTTTTACGGCGTCTCGAGCGTGACGCTCCCGCTCACCGAGAGCTCCTGGTCGAACGCCGCGCAGCTTTACTGCCAGACCGAGACCTTCGCGACCCGCGCCGCCTATCGCGAAGAAGGTCTCGCGCTCACGGACGACCTGAACCTCCCGGAAGACCACCTCGGGATTTCGCTCGAATTCCTCGCCTACCTCATGGAAAAGGGCAAGACCGACCGCGCCCGCCTCTTCCTCTCCGAACACATCCTCAACTGGTGGCCCCGCGCCTCGGAAACGATCCTTGCGCGAGACGACTCCGAACCGATCCGTCCGGTCGTCAAGGCCCTCACCTCTCTTCTCGATGAAGTGAAGGCGACGCTCGAAGAAGCCTGATTTCCGAAGATTCGCCCCCAAAACAAAACCGCACCCGACTCGTGCCGGATGCGGTTTTTTCGTCAATTGCGGCAGAGGTTTAGCCAAGCACGCGGTGCGTCATGTCGACGAAGACCTTCACGCCGTTTTCCAGGTACTTCGGGTCAAACGACATGTTCGCGGCATGCAGGCCCGGCGTTGCGCCGACGCCCACGCCGAAGTAGGCGGCCTTGATCGAAGGCTTCGCCATCTTGAAGTTGTGGAAGTCTTCACCGCCGCCTCCGCAGTCCTTGGCGAGGGCTTCCTTGCCGAAGAGCGAGACGATGCTTTCGGCCACCATGGCCTTGAAGTCTTCGTCGTATTCGGCCGCGGGGCAGGAACCGCGTTCCGTCACGACGGCCTTGGCGCCGAAGGCGGCGGCCGTGTTTTCGACGGCGCGCTTGAAGGCGGCGCGCAGTTCGTCGGCGAGCGCGTTCGTGCCGGCGCGGCAGTCGAACGTGAGGCTCGCGTGCGGCGGAACCGTGTTCGTCGCACCCGCATCGGCGTGGAACTGCGTGCACTTCATCGACCAGACGCCGGCCGGATTGAGCCAGATCGCCTGAACGGCCTGCACGACGGCGGTCCCGACGTCGATCGCGTTGATGCCGAGGTGCGGACGGGCGGCGTGGGCGCTGCGGCCTTCGATTTCAACGAAGGTGGTGAGCGAAGCCGAGTGCATGACGCCAGCGCAGATCTGACCGGCGGGAACGTCCTGAATCGGACGGATGTGAGCGCCGAGCGCGTAGTCGACGTCGTCCAAGACGCCGTCCTTGATCATCGCGGTCGCACCCGTGATGTTTTCTTCGGCGGGCTGGAAGACGAGCTTCACGGCGCCCTTCTTGATCGTGCCGACCAAGCGGCTCGCGGCGGCGAGAAGCATCGCGGTGTGCGAGTCGTGGCCGCAGGCGTGAATGGCGCATTCCTTGCCGTCGATCGTGAAGGGAAGCGCGTCCATGTCGGCGCGCAGCATCAGAACCGGACCGGGTTCTTCGCCGCGGATGTAGCCCACGACGCCCGTACCGCCCACGTTGCGCGTGACGGGAATGCCGAGGTCTTCAAGGGTCTTGGCGACATAGGCGGAAGTCTTCACTTCCTGCATGGCGAGTTCGGGAATCTGATGGAGATCCTGCCAAAGGGCTACAGGATCGAGAATCTTGGACATGACAACTTCTCCTTCGAGTTGCGTTGTTTGGGGAACAAAGAAAGTTTAAAGGATGGCGCCCCCACCAAGCTTAGGCGAAATACCTATACGACCATGTTCTTTACGTTGCGTCACCGATTTTTTGCGGCGCATCCCGCCGCACCGCGCTAGGATGGAATGGAAACCAGGGAGACTTTTTATGCGACGCGCACTTCTTTCACTCTCCGCCCTATTGCTTCTTTCGGGCTGCAGCACCTACGTCACCGTCGTAACCGAACCCGAAGGGGCCATGATTTCCGACCCCACGGGTTCGCAGCTCTACGGTTATTCGCCCGTGAAAATCGAGTACGACACGGACCTTCTGCGCAATCAGGGAGGTCTCGTCCCGGGCTACCGCGCAACCTGGCAGTCGGGCGCGACCGCACAGACGGAATCCCCCTTCTACATCAACGACCTGCAGTACGGCGCCACCGTCAAGCTCGTGCGCCCCGAAGGAGCGCCGGGACTCGAAAAGGACCTCGACTTCGCATTGAAGCGCGCTCAGGAGCGTGCCCGCCAGGCCGAAGCCGAGCGCGACCGAGCCTACCTCTACATGGACCACGGCTGGGGCTGGGGGCCCGGTTGGGGATGGGGTCCGGGCTGGGGCATCGGCGTGGGCGTTCCTTTCTGATGACCGACCAGGTTTCCTTTAGGTTCGCAGGATAAATCCTTAAGCTTCGCGCAGGAGTGCCTGCGGTAGAATGCAGAGCGAACCGCGGGCACTTCGCCCGTACCTTTAGGAAGGAGAATTTCCGATGAATCTTCGCACCCTCGCCCTCTGCGCCGCCGTGGCCGCTTCGTTTGCCATCGGCTCCGTGCAGGCCAAGGAACCGGTCGAACCGCAGCCTGCGACTCCGCTCACCTATGTGAACCCGGCCTATCACAAGATCACGCCGGACGTCGCCAAGAAGATGATGGAATCGGAAAAGGTCGTCATCCTTGACGTGCGCACGCCCGAAGAAGTGAAGGCCGACGGCTACATCAAGGGCTCCGTCAACGTTCCTCTGGATCAGCTCAAGCCGGGCGTCAAGCTTGAAGCCGCTCCCGACCTCAACCAGAAGATCCTCGTTCACTGCAAGTCGGGCGTCCGCGCCGAAAAGGCTTCGAAGATCCTCGTGGAAACGGGCTACAAGAACGTCTACAACTTCTACGGCACGCTGCAGTGGCCGTTTGGTCTGACGAAGTAACCGCTTCGATCGGCTGTACCAAAAAGGGAGATCCCGCGGGGTCTCCCTTTTGTTTGTCCGCGGCGGACACGGGAACGGCGGGAAAATTTCGCTTAAGTTTCCTTTTCCATCGGTTAGAATGCAAAAGGTTTCAGGCGTTCCGGAGGATTCTCCAATGATTCTGCGCACCGAAAGAACGGTTCTTCGTCCCTGGCGGCCGAGCGACCTCCCCGCCTTCGAGAAGCTTTGCGCCGATCCGCGCGCCATGCGCTACTTTCCGCGCACGCTCCCGCCCGAAATGGCCGACGCGCTTGCGCGCCGCCTGATCGACGACATGGAGCGGAACGGCTTCGGCGCCTGGGCGCTCGAAATCCCGGGCGAAGCGGAATTCGCAGGCTTCGTGGGTCTCGGCATCCCGTCCTTCCGCACCGAATGGCGCGAAATCCTCTGGCGGCTCGATCCCGCCTTCTGGCATCGGGGCTTTGCGACCGAGGCCGCCGAAAAGGTCTTGGAGGCGGCCTTTGAAACTTACGACTTCCAGGAAGTCGTCGCCTTCACCTCCTACTGGAACGTGCCTTCCATCCGCCTCATGCGCCGCCTCGGCATGAAGCGCGACTGGGCGGGCGACTTCAACCACCCCGCTCTTCCCATCACGCACCCGCTCGCACGGCACTGTCTCTTCCGCATGAGCCGGCGCCGCTGGTCGTCGCAGTTCGACGACTTCTGAATCCGCGTCGAAACGACCTTTCGATCCTCCCGACAGCGCAAAGGCCCGGAACTCCGAAAAGTTCCGAGCCTTTTGTTCTCCAAGCGCCCTTTGTCCACGGAGCCCGAATGTCGCTTCCGGGACAAAGGTGCCGCAGATTGTGTCGCCGGGATTCCCCGACGACACGTCTTCGCGTCCCGTTAGAAGTAGTAGTTGAGACGGCCCGAGAGCAACCAGGTGTCGTCCACTTCGCCGCCGGAGCTCTTTTCCAAGTCCAGCTGGAAGCCAAAGCGGTCCTTCCAGTTGAGGTAACCGCCGACGCCGTAGTTGTACCAAGTGCCCGCGTCGCCCCAGGTCACGTCGATGCGTTCGCCCTTCTTGTTGCGCAGAACGGCGTCCTGACCGTCGGTGAACTGATGGAGAGCGTCGGCACGGACGTAAACTTCCGCCGCCACGGCTTCGGTTCGGATGGTTTTGCCCATGCGCATGCCGACACGGCCGATGAAGCTCGTCGTGCTGTCGGCTTCCATGCTCATGGTGCCGTTAACGTTCGCATCGTGGCTGCTGAGATACGTGGCCTGGCCCTGAACCTGCGGTTCAACGAAGAATCCCATGCCCGTGTCGAACTTGTAGCCGTATTCCGCGGAGAGAGCGGCGTATTTCTGGTGGAAGACGCCCGACTTGTGAACCGCGGCGTTGCTCGTGTAGAAGTCGCTGTTCACACGGCCGAAGCGCGCGACGAGGTCGAGGTAGTGCGCGCCGGACTCGAACGTGCCGTACACGGAACCTTCGTAGCGTTCCATGTCGTTGGAGCCGTTAATGTCGGAGAAGTCCGCGTCGCCGTCAAGGTACGAGAAACTCGCGCCGAGACGCCACGCATCCGTGAGCTTGCCTTCGGCGCCCAAGTACACGGTGTCGACGTCGGACGAATACACGCCCTTCGCTCCCATCTGACCGTGCTGCACGCGAACCCACAGACCGGAGTCACGCCCGTCCGCAAAAACGGATTCCTTGATGCGGCGGTCGTGGCGGTCCATCTGCACGGCGGCGTCGTAGCTCGCGTACCCCGCACCGCGCATGCCGATGGCCGCGGTCGACTGCTTCAGATTGACGTGCTTGATGAACCAGGCCGTCCCGCCGATGTAATCGGCAGCGTTGAAAGAATCGTATTTGACATACTCTTCGTCGAACTTAAATTCTTCCAGAATCTTGCCATCTGCCTCTTCATCTTTAATTTCTTCGCTCGCAATTTCGACTTCATAGTCAAAAAGCGTTTCGCCGTAATAGTTCGCCTTGTCCCCAAACTGGATTTTGTTAGCACCGGCCTGAGTCAGAGCGAAGATGAGCTTTTCATCCGAGTTCGCGATGCTCGAAAGCGTATCGAGCTTGTACGGTTCGATCTTATGGGTGACAGGGGCCTCTTCAGAAGTGGACTCGATGAAGATCATGTCGGATTGCGACTTCTTTTCTCCGTTGAGGTCGATTCGGAAGATACCGCCTGAGCCTTTGAGATCGCCGATGCGAACGTAATCGTGCTTGAAACCATCTTCAATTTGAAGAACACCGGCAAGACCGATCTCCTTCCAACGCATATCGAGGTATTCATCGGCGAGATTGATGACGCCTCCGTCGAGAGTGATGGAGCTGATGCGTTTGGCAATACTGCCACCCGGAACGTTACTCATATCACCGCTCTTCGTCTGACCAAGGTAACTCCATTCGGCGCCATCCTTAAAAGTTAGACAAAGATTGTCATTCTGGTAATAGTAAGCTTTCTTGATCAAATCACTCGCAGCAAACAACTTCTGTCGTTCACTTTCACTCTTCCCCTGAAGAACTTCTTTTACAGCCCCTGCAATTTCAGGTACAGTCACCTCCTTGGAAATAATCTCTTCAAGACCCAACTGTTTAAGCAATGGCTCAAGCTTGGTCGTATCGACACCGGTATTCATAAAGCTGTGTTCGTCACCATACCAATAGGAATCTTTCCCAACAAATACCGCTGTCACGCTTGAAGCCGGAATTGTATCAGGTTGATCTTCGTCAGGGTTTATCTGTGCCGGACCAAAACGATCAAGCAAATCGATCGAACCCACAAATTCGTTGTGGACGGACTTAACATCAACCTTTCCACCGTGTTTTGCAGTAATCAAGTCGGGAATCTTTGCAATGACCCACGCCTTGGTCGTGGTCCCAACGTCACCTAGTGTGATTAAACCTCCGTTTTTTGCGTAAAACAGATTCGCTCCAATATCCGGAATATCGATATTATGATGTTCTACATACGCATCAACATCCCCCTTCAAATTCACACTGACGCCTGAACCCGCAGCTAAAAATCCACACGTGCCGCGCTCTTGATCCTCACTGCCTTCTAAGTTATAAGAATGAGAAATGAATTTAGTGGTACCTGTTACAGTAAAAGAGAATTGCTCGTTCTTAATAAAATATTGCTCCCATTTCACCGCAGGTTCAATCGAAACATCCAGGGTTTCAAAAACTTCATTTTTAGTAAGAGGATACGAGACGTTTTCTCCAATGGTTGTGTTTGTCAAATCTTTTGCAAAAGTCTGAGAAGACAAAACAGCAGTTACCGCCAAGAAAACAGCCGTCGGTTTCCAAGGCAGGGCCGAGCTACGATCGTTATTCATCTTGTACCTTTCTGAAAAATTATTCTTTTACACATGCCATCGAAATGCCCGCCTCGAATTGACCGACAACCATGACCGAAATCACGAGTTGAATGCATACGAGACGACACCCGTCGAGAATACCGACGATCTCGACACCCCCCCCCTTTTTCGCGTTTACCCTTAAACGATTACCCTCGCACCATCTTCACAAAAAGGAAGACAAATCCTGCAACACAATGAATATCGGTTAATTCAAAACTTTCTCTAAAGAGGTCCGCTCGAATCCAAGATTTTTCCTCCACAAACAACCGATTTTTGTCTCTCTTTTGTTGCAGCAGACGATTAAAGCGGTCCTTGAACCAACCAGCCCAAACTGAGGGGGGTGACACAGCCGCGTTCACGCCCACCGTGTTGCATCCAGTCCACTTCTCCCCGAATTTCTCGGAACGAATCGGCCGCGGAACGTTCCGATTCCCTCCGGAAGGCTCCTCCCGAGGGCGATTGCCGGGAGAGGAGATGCAAAAAAGGCCCGGAACTCCGAGAAGTTCCGAGCCCTGTCTTTTGGCTCTTCACCCGCCCCGACGGGACGGGTGAGAATCGACGAAGGCGAAGAGATTACTTCGCGGCTTCGGCAGCGGCCTTACCGGCGATGCGACCGAAGACGATGATGTCCGTGTAGGCATTGCCGCCGAGGCGGTTCGTGCCGTGCGTGACACCGGTAACTTCACCCGCAGCCCAGAGACCCGGGATCACCTTGCCTTCCTTCGTCAAAGCCTGAGCCTTTTCGTTGATGCGGATGCCGCCCATGGTGTGGTGGGTCGACGGTACGGCCTTGATCACGTAGTACTTGCCCTGGCTCATGTCCATAAGGCCGCCGCGGTGATGGAAGTCCTTGTCGTTGCCCTTGCCGGCCATGGAGGTGACGCGGTCAACGGTCTTCTTCAACTGATCGAACGGGATCTTCGTGAAGTCGGCGATGCACTTGAGGTCGTCGCAGGTCGCCATGATGCCCTGCTTCGTGAAGGCGTCGTATTCGGTCGTGTGCGTGCCGACCGTGTTGGAGATCTTGCCGATGTTGTCGTTCCAGAGAACCCAGCAGTAGCCGCCCGTCTGATTCAGGATGGCTTCGGAGAGCACGTCGCGGCGGTCAAGTTCTTCCACGAAGCGCTTGCCTTCCTGGTTGAGCATGATGGCGCCGTCGAAGCGCGAGTCGGCGATCAGTTCGATCACGCCCGAGATCGGGTCGCAGATCGGGTAGGTCTGGATGTAGCCCATGTTGACGAGTTCGGCACCGGCCTTTTCGGCGATGTAGAGGGCTTCGCCCGTGGTGCCCGGAGCGTCGGTCGTCATGAAGCGTTCGTCGATCTTCGGGTTGTACTTCTTGACCATTTCCTTGTTCGCGCCGAAGCCGCCCGTGGCGAGAACCACGCCGCCCTTGGCGTTGAACGTGTATTCGGCGCCGTTCATCGTGGCCTTGACGCCCGAGACGCGACCGTCCTTGTCAAGGATGAGGTCCGTCATCTTCATGTTCGTGATGACGGGAATGCCGAGTTCATCGGCCTTGGCCTGGAACTTCGTGATGAATTCCGTGCCGGTGTGGCCGACCGGAATCAGAGCGCGCTTGCGGCTGTGGCCGCCGAAGAAGAAGAGATTGTCGTCTTCGAAGCGAACGCCGAGGTAGTCGCGGCACCAGAGCGCGGCGTCGAGGGCGTTGTGCGTCATCACGTTGATGACCTTCATGTCGCCCTTCATGTCGCCGCCCTTGTAGGTGTCTTCGGCGTGGAGTTCGGGGGAGTCGTCGTTGATGCCGAGCTTGGGTTGGACCCAGTTCTTGGCGGCGTTCATTTCGGCGCCCGAAATGAGCGAGTTGCCGCCGACGGCGGGCATCTTTTCGAGCAGAACGACGTTCGCGCCGGCGTTCTTGGCTTCGATGGCGGCCGAGAAACCGGCGCCGCCCGCACCGACCACGACTACGTCATAGGAAGAGTTCTTCGGAAGATCCTTGGCGACCTTCTTGATGGCCTTCTTGTCGGCCTTCGAGAGCGTGACACCGGCCTTCTTGGCGGCGTCCTTCACTGCGTCGAGGAAGCCCTTGGAGGAGAACGTGGCGCCCGAAATCACATCGAGGTCGGCCGAGTTCGTAGCGATGACCTGATCCTTCAGATCCGTGTAAACGCCGCGGGCAAGAACCTTGTTTTCCTGTTCCTTCACGACCTTGATGTCGGTGATCTTGCCGCCGTCAAACGTGACGGCCACCGTCACGTCGCCGTGCTTGCCCACGCCCGTGCCTTCCGTCGTAACGGCAGCTGCCATGGCACCGCCCGCAAAAACCGTGGCGATCAAGGCCGTAATCAACGTCTTCTTCATCATGATTTGTTCCACACCTTTGTGAATTGCCGCCCCGTCCTATTCCGACGGGCCGACGATGCAAAAGAAAAAACTTCCGCACTTTCGGAAGCTAGGCGGAGTATATTCGACCGTTCGGTCGGTTTCCAGTCAGAACTAACCCTAACACTCCCGTCTCTCCCTTTCTCAGTGCGAGAAAGAGACACCTAGGCATTTTCACTAGTTTACCGACCGAACGGTCGGAAGTCGGGTTGGGAAGGAGGACGGCAACGGTCGGCTGCGCTGACGCCGCATGGAAGGCGTCCCGCTTCAGTCGCGCTCGAGGAGCGCTCGCATTTCGGAGAAGACGGCCTCCTTCTGATCGGCCGTCATGCCGTCGAGCGAAAACTTGCGGGTAAAGAAGAGCCCCTCCATCGCCATGAGGCAGAAGATCACCTTGGAGCGAATCCGGAAGGGAAGCGCTTCGGCCCGCGCGATGAGCCGCCGGTACCAGGCGCGCACGGGTTCCAAGAGTTCCGGATCGTGCGAGGCGAGCGCCAGAAGACTCACCCCCACCTGCGCCCACTCGCTGCTGTCGGCGTCGAATTCACGAAACCACCGCACGTAGGCGGCGATGAGGGCGCGGGCCCGAGCCTCTTCGTCGTCGCGTTCGGGATCGCTCAGATTCGCCACCGCCCAGGCTTCGTTTCGGCGCAGACGCTCCGTCATGTGCTCGGCGTACTCTTCGATGAGCGCCTGAAGAAGGGCACGGCGGGTCTTGAAGTGGTACATCACGGCGCCCTTGCTTTTTTCGCACCGCAGGGCGAGCTGATCCATGCTGAGGCGGTCGATCCCGCGCTCCACGATCAGTTCCCGCGCCGAACGCAGCATGGCCGCGCGCGTCATTTTGGCTTTGTCGGACGACATGAGGTTCCCGGCTCCGTGAGTTTTCAAAATTTTCTTCCTGACGGACCGACCGAACCCTCCCCTTCTCGGGGCAAAGCCGCATCACAAAGTCCGTTCGAGCGTGACGGTCATTGTATAGGAAAGAAGACCGTCCCTAGGAAACCGATCCGATCCGAGCACCGGGGAGTCGTTCGAAAAGACACGAAAGCGAATAAGCCGTAATTCTTTGTTTCTTCATTTTCAGAACATCAATTTTTCTCCTGACGTTTTCTCTTTCTCACCTTTCTAGGATTTCTCGAGGACTTTCCCGACATCGATTTATCCTCCGTCAAAATTTCTACGGATTCCCCTTCACTTTCCCGTATTCCCTCACCAAAATAAGAAGTAAGAAAAAAGGATGCGCCGTGATGCGGATCCTGCCGGCATCGCACCTGAAGGGTGCCGGACAACCATTCACTGTTGGAGGACTTTATGAGAATTCTCGTTCCCGTTGACGGAAGCCAACACAGTCGTCGTGCACTGCAATTTATTCGCGAAGCAAGCGAACTTACGGGAACCCGTCCCGAAGTGGAGCTGTTGAGCGTTCAGTCGTTCGTCTCCGACGGCATGGCCCGCATGTTCGGGGCGGAAGCCGTCAAGAAAGCCTACACGGACGAAGGTCTCAAGGTCTTTGAAGGCATGGGCGAAGAGATCGCCGCCCTCGGCGAAGGCGTCAGGAAGGAAGTGGGCTTCGGCGACCCCGGCGCCGCGGTGAAACAGGCTGCCGAGGAATTCGGGGCCGACCTCATCGTCATGGGTTCGCGCGGACTCAACCCGGTTCAGGGCTTCTTTATGGGTTCCTTTACGAACACGGTTCTCTCGCAGACGAAGCGTCCGGTCCTCATCCTGCGCGACACGACGCCCGCCCCGTCGGCCAAGAAACTGCGCGTCGGCGTGGCGCTCGACGGCTCGAAGTACGGCCGCGCCGCGGTGGACTTCGTGATTCAGCATCCCGAGTTCTTCGGCGACGCCGCCTATGAAATCATCAACGTAACGCCCGACTACGCCTTCCTCGCCGACACGTCGCCCGACGTCTCCGACACGATCGGCCACGAAAGCTTCTCGAAGGCTTATGAAGACGTGCAGAAGTCCGTCTTCTCGGAAACCGTCCGCGAAGCGATGGAGCGCTTCGAGACGGCCGGCAAGTCCGTCAAGGGCGTGCATCTGGAAGGCGATCCGAGCCGCGTGATCGGCCGCTATGCGAAGTACAACCTCGACATGCTCGTCATGGGCTCGCACGGCCGCGGAAACTTCACGGCCGCGGTGTTGGGCTCCGTCGCCATGCACGTGGCCGCAGGCACCGACATTCCCATCCTGATCATCCCCCGCTGATCTCTCCTGACGACGCGGCGCCCAGGGCGCCGCAGGGGTCTCTCGACGGCCGTCCCGCTTCGGGCGGCCGTCGGCGTTTTCGTTCATTTGCCGCGAACATCCCGCTTTTCACAGGATCTTGCGCTCAATTCACGGCATTTCCGCAAACCGAAAACGTAATATTTTGTAATCTCTTATCTCCGTTGTTTTACAGGGATTTTCTTGACGGAGGGTGCGACAACAAAGCTCCGTACAAACCCTTAATCGAGCGTTTTAGGCAAGCCTCTCCAAAACACGTGTTACCCTGATAAGCATTCCGCGGATTCGAAAGCCAAGGGGTGCAATGAATTCAGACAAGCCCCGACATTCCTTTCATCCCGCGGCCCGTCTTTTGACGTACCGGCTCGGAACGCAGGGAAGAGGAAACGCATTCTCCCGGCGCTTCCGTCGGGCGTCCCTTTTCAAGGAGTTTCTTTTGTCTGATTCCGGTGTTTCTTCCTTTTGTCCTTCCCCCTCCATTGCGGGCCGCCGCACGAAAAGCGGTCTCGTGATTCGGCGCAGCGTCTTCTGGCCCGCCGTCCTCTTCATCCTCCTCTGCGTCGGTCTCGCGAGCGTCTTTCCGAACTCCATGGCGAGACTCTTCTCTTCGGCGCAGGACTTCATCGCCGCCAAACTTTCCTGGTTCTACATTCTCGCCGTGGCGATCATTCTCTGCGCCATGACGCTCATCGCCCTGTCGCGCTTCGGCTCGATCCGACTCGGCCCCGATCACGCTCGTCCCGCGTTCAGCCTCCCCGTTTGGTTCGCCATGCTTTTCTCGACCGGCATGGGCATCGGCATCATGTTTTTCGGCATCGCCGAACCGGTCATGCACTTTCTCGCTCCGCCCGAGGGCGAGGCGCAGACCGTGGCGGCGGCGCGCTCCGCCCTTGAAACCACTTTTTTCCACTGGGGGCTGCACGCCTGGGCGATTTACGCCGCCGTGGGACTCATGCTCGCCTACTTTGGCTTCCGCCGCGGACTGCCGCTCACCCTCAGGAGCGCCCTCTATCCGCTGATCGGCGATCGCATCTACGGCCCGATCGGAGACGCCGCGGACGTCTTTGCCGTGACGGGCACCGTCTTCGGCGTCGCGACGTCGCTAGGCTTCGGGGTCCTTCAGATCAATTCGGGCCTCGGCTACCTCTTCGGCGTTTCGACGAGCACGAGCCTTCAGATGGCCCTCATCTTCGGGATCAGCGCGCTTTCGGCCCTCTCGGCCGCTTCGGGCCTCAACCGCGGCATCAAGCTTCTGTCCGAAGCAAACCTCATTCTCGCGGTGCTCCTTCTTGCGCTCGTCTTCGCCGTCGGCCCCACGGCCGAACTTCTCAAGCATTTCGTCGAAAACACGGGGATATACCTTTCAGGTCTCATTACGAAGACCTTCACGCTCTATGCGTACGAGCCGCAAAACACGGAATGGCTCGGCGGCTGGACCCTGCAGTATTGGGGATGGTGGATTTCCTGGTCGCCCTTTGTGGGCCTCTTCATCGCGCAAATTTCGCGCGGACGCACCATCCGCGAATTTCTCGCGGGCGTCCTCCTCATTCCCGCGGGCTTTACGCTTCTCTGGATGACGGCCTTCGGCAACTCCGCGATCGACCTCATCATGAGCGGCACGGGATCGGCGCTTGCCGCCGCCGTTTCGAACGACGTCTCGACGGCCCTCTACAAGTTCTTCGAATACCTCCCCGGAACGCCGTATCTCTGTGCGATCGGCATGGGCATGGTCATCGTCTTTTTCGTCACGTCGGCCGACTCGGGCGCCTTCGTGTCCGACACCATCGCGAGCGGCGGCGCACGCCGAACGCCCCCGGCGCAGCGCGTCTTCTGGGCCATGCTCCCGGCCGTCTGCGCAGCCGTTCTTCTGAAGGCGGGCGGCCTGCAGGCGCTGCAGACGATGACGCTCGTCTCGGCCCTTCCCTTCGCCGCGGTGCTCCTGACGTCGCTTTGCGGTCTCCTTCGGTCGCTTCGCTACGACGACATGCGGCGCCAAACGCGCCGAAGCACGGTGACGTCCTCCGCCGCGTCGGGTCTGCGGGACGACTGGCGAGAGCGCCTGCGCACGATCGTAACCTACCCTACCGAGCGCGATGTGAGAAAGTGGTTCGACCGTACGATCGTTCCCGCACTTGAAGACATCTCGACGGAATTCGAAAAGGCTTCGCTTGCCGCGCGGGTCGTCAGGCGGGACGATGCCGTCGCGCTCACGGTCGTCTATCCGGAAGTGCCCGACTTTCTCTACGAAGTACGGCTTCGCCACTACGAAAGTCCGGAGACGACGCCCGAGAGCGATCAAAGCGCCTTCAGCCGCGCCGAAGTCTTCCTTCGCGAAGGAAGCCGCGACTACGACCTCATGGGCTGGAGTCGCGAACAGATCATCCACGACGTGCTCGATCAGTATGAGAAACACCTCACCTTCCTGCGCGCCGTCAATGCGCCGAGCGTAGCCACCTAACATCCCAAAGCCTTCGCAAAGTACGGACGGACCGCAACCCGACCGGTCCGATCCGTCCGAATCATTTGAGAACGACGACGGATGGGAATCCGGCTCCTCTCTCGGGTTTTCAGGATCTTCCTCATTTTTCGAAGCGCTTTCGGGCGCGCTGCGGTCTCTCGCCGCGCGCCTACCGCTCGGAAAGGGGCGCGACGAACAAAAGGACCGCAGAAAACCGCTCCGATTGACACCGCACAAAAGCCCTCCACCTTCTTCCCGACGTGCGGCGCCGGAGCGCTTGCTACGATCGAAGAACGCCTTCACGCCAAGGATTCGCGAAGGCGATCCTTTTCATATGTTGAAGGAGCGGCTTCATGCTTCGTTTTCTTTGCGCCATGGGGATCTTCGGGACGATCGGACTCTTTGTCCGATGGGTCGACCTGCCTTCCTCCGCCATCGTTCTCTGGCGGGGCGTCTTCGGCTCGATCGCGCTCTACGCCCTCATGCGCCTCGCGGGCCGGCGACTCAACGTCGAGGCGATCCGCAAAAACGGACTGCGCCTTCTCTTCACCGGTGTTTTTCTGAGCGCCAACTGGATTTTCCTTTTTGAAGCGTACAACCGCACGTCGATCGCGACGGCGACGCTCCTCTACTACATGGCGCCGGTCCTGCTGATCCTCGTATCGCCTCTCCTCCTCAAGGAGCGCATCACGCCCTTCAAGTTCGTCTGCGTCCTCTTTGCGCTTCTCGGCATGGCGCTCGTCTCGGGCTTTCCGGGCGCCTCCTTCGACGGCAATTGGGACGGCATTCTCTGCGGGATTCTCTCCGCCGTTTTCTACACCGCGCTCATCCTCAACAACAAGTTCTTAAAGGACCTTCCCGACGACGACCTCGTCATCGCGCAGTTGGGCGTGGCGGCCCTTCTCACGCTCCCCTACGTCCTCGCGACGGAAGACGTTACGAGCTTTTCGCTCGATCTCACGGGAATTGCCGCGCTTCTCGCTATCGGGATCCTTCACACGACGATCGGCTGCAAGCTCTACTTCACGAGCCTCACGCGCCTTTCCGCACAGCGCATCGCGATCTTCTCCTACCTTGACCCCGTCGTGGCGATCTTTCTCTCCGTGGTCGTTCTCGGAGAAGCCATGACTCTTTCGTCCGCGGTCGGAGCCGTCCTCATCCTCGGCGCGGCACTCTTAAGTGAAACGGTCGGACGCAAGCCGGTCGAAAAAGAATCTAAGTAAGATTTACTATCATTTGTTGCGTTTTTAGCACAACGGTCGGATCCAAACGCGGTTTCGGCCGTTTTTTCTTCTTTTTTATTGATATTGTTTCTCATTCTTTCTGAAAAAGGCGTAGGATAGATGCCACGACTTCACCGACACGGTGAACCGCAAGAGTCTTCAGACATAACCGCACTACAGAGATTTCCCTCATCATGAAAAAGAGTCTTATTTTCCTCGCCCTCGGTTCCGTCTTCGCCACCGCTCAGGCAGCCGACATTTCCGTCTTCGGCGCCGTCGACACCGGTCTTATGTTCTCTCACAGCAAGGTGAGCGGCGAATCCGCCGAAAACACGCTCTCGATGGAATCGTCGATGAACGAAACCTCGAGCTTCGGCATCGCCGGCTCCGAAGACCTCGGCAACGGCATGAAGGTCGCCTTCCACCTCGAAAACGAATTCGCTTCCGATTCTGGCTCGATGGCCACCGAAAACAAGCTGTTCGACCGCGAAGCACGCATCACGCTCGAAGGCGGCTTCGGCGCCCTCTCGTTCGGCCGCATGGGCACGCTCTCGAGCGCCACGGGCACCTACGACATCGTCTACCTCGTCGGCGACAGCTTCGACGGCGGCGACAACAACATCTTCGGCCTCACGGGCGCCGGCGTCTACGACAACATGATCACCTACCAGACGCCCGAATTCGCGGGCTTCCAGGTGACGGGCCAGTACTCCTTCAAGAACGACACCGCCGAAGATTTCAAGGGCATTGAAGGCAAGGCCTCGGCCGACCGCTACGCCGGCATCGCCGCGACCTACACGCTCGGCAACCTCCAGACCGTCATCGCCTACGATCAAATGATGTGGGGTTCCAAGGAAACGGGCGCCAACCGTGAAAAGGATCAGCACAACGTCTACCTCGGCGGCAACTACGACTTCGGTCTCCTGAAGCTCTTCGCCATGGGTCAGTACGTCAAGGGGGCGCGTGACTTTGCCGGCACGGAAGACGTCTTCACGATGCTCAACGACGACCACGTCATCGACCTGAAATCGCGTGAAGGCTTCGACGGTTGGGGGCTCCACCTCGGCACGGTCATGCCGGTCGCGGGCGGTGACTGGACGGTCGCCGTCTACTACGCTGACGGCGAACTCGACGACGGTACGGGCTCGCACGAAACGGCGACCAACACCTTCACGGATGGCAACCTCGACATCAAGTTCTACGGCATCACGACCCGCTATGTCTATCCGCTCTCCGAACAGGCAAGCCTCTATGCGGGTGCGGGCTACGGCGAACGCAAGTACGACATGAGCGCCAAGTTCGGCAACGTCAGCGAAAGCGACTCGATGAAGGAAAAGATCGGTCAGGTCTACGCCGGCCTTTCCTACGTCTTCTAAAGTTTCCGAGGGCCCGCTCCTCTCGTGAGCGGGCATGACGGAACGTTCTTTGAGGGGAGCGGTTATGTCCGCTCCCCTTTCTTCATTGGCCCGATGACTCAGGGTTCGCGCAGCGCGGAAAGACTGCTTTGCGCGCCCGTCCAGAAGTTGTCGGCGGGCTGGAGAAGCCGCTCATATCCCGCACGGCGTATCGCCTCGCGACTTGCCGTTTCCGCGCACTCGAAGACGTCCGCTTCCGAGACCGTGAGCACCT
>OGHB01000067.1_pt1 | contig 82685 bp, 60 predicted proteins | sample 1571451 | NCBI WGS metagenome assembly OGHB01 (sample SAMEA2582071, study PRJEB24529) | metagenome | biome: Human gut stool | place: China | collected 2011
ATTACACAAATCGTGTATTGGGTACAAAACAGAAATTCATCTGCATTAGCCGTCCGCGCAGATTTGGAAAGTCCATAACGGCCGAAATGCTTTCTGCATATTATGACAGCAGTGTAGATTCTCATCATCTATTTTTCAAATTAAAGATCGCAGTAGATTCTTCTTTTGAACAAAATATAAATAAATATGATGTCCTTTTCTTTAATATCCAGAGTTTTCTAAGTCGTTCAGATTGTGCCTTGAATATGGTGGAATATCTGGAATTCAGGGTTATTCAGGAACTGGCAGAGAGGTATCCTGATCTAGGATTAGAAAGTGAACCCCATCTCACCAGCGCATTGGAAAAAATATACAGCGTACATCGAAAGGGTTTTGTATTTATCATTGATGAATGGGACTGTGTTTTCAGGGAAAAGAAATCAGATGTTGATGCTCAGACAAAGTATCTGGATTTCTTGAGGGATCTTCTTAAAGATAAGGTATATGTTAAGCTTGCATATATGACAGGTATTCTTCCGATAAAAAAATATGGCACACATTCAGCTTTGAATATGTTTGATGAATTTTCTATGACAAACCCGAAGTATCTGGCATCTTATGTCGGATTTACAGAAGAGGAAGTCAGGGATCTCTGTCAAAAATACAATATGGATTTTGAAGAAACCAGACGATGGTATGACGGCTACAGATTTCGCAAAGCGGAACATATATACAGCCCTAAATCCGTAGTAGATGCCATGAGAAATGAAGCTTTTGACAGTTACTGGACACAGACCGAAACTTATGAAGCTTTAAAAACATATATCGATATGAATTTTGACGGGTTGAAAGATACCGTGATCGCCATGCTTGGCGGAGGCCACTGTCTGATTGATACCGGAACTTTTCAAAATGATATGACAACTTTTCACAGCAAAGATGATGCATTGACACTTCTGATCCATTTGGGGTATCTGGCATACGACATGGATTTACAGGAAGTATTCATCCCTAATGAAGAGGTACGTGCTGAATTTGCCCGTGCGATAAAAGCAAGTGGATGGCATGAAGTCATCCATGCTATCTCTATATCTGAAGAACTTTTAGAAAATACTCTAGCATGCAATAACGAAAAAGTCGCTCGGATAATTGATAATATTCATGAAGAATTTACTTCTATTCTCAACTATAACAATGAAATTTCATTGAGCTGTGTGATATCCATTGCTTATTACAGCGTCCGGCGCTATTATTCCATATATCGGGAGCTTCCATCTGGAAAAGGGTTTGCAGATCTTGTTTATTTACCTCGGATTCAATATCCGGAAAAGCCGGCAATGATAATAGAATTGAAATGGGATAAAACAGCCACTGGTTCTATCAGACAGATAAAAGATAAAAACTATATTAAAGGATTAAAAAATTATTCTGGAACCGACTGATTTTTATCACACGAAGGCGCTCTTTGACCGGGAGAAGACCGGAAGTGACCAACTTCCGCGCCTCTCGACTGCCACAAAGGAGAACCGTCGAAGTTTGGAGCACTTCCGACGGAAGGTAATGCCGGGGACCAGCCGGCACCGCCCAATGACCACCATCTTCGGCATTGTGAAAAGGAGAGAAAAACACAATGCTTGGAGGTGACTGCTGTAAGGGTTAACCCGTTCAACAGACAAAACGAAGTATATAGGACATTTCACTGATCTGGTATACCCTAAGATCGAAAACACCACATTTAAGTGTGTCTAAATGTTTCTGTTTTCCGATCCTTGAAAAGAGCTTTCCGAAAAGCGCCTGCATAGGAATGGTTTTCTCGACTTTTTGCCCACGAGGGTTTACCCCCGAAGAAAAAAAACGGCGCGGAGCCGTGGAGGCGCCGCGCCGTGAAAACCGAAGGTTTGTGCGTTCGGATTAGAAGACGAGCTTCGAGAAGAACCAGCCGATCACCGTGCCCGAAACCACAAAGACGAGGCCCGGACGCAGGTAGGAGTGGTTGATCACGAAGGAACCGAGCTTCGTCGTGCCCGTACGGTCGAAGGCCGTGCAGCCGATCTGCGCGCCGCCCGGGACGAGGAAGTCGCCGTAGCAGCAGGCCCAGGTGCCCACGAGGAATTCGGGCGGGAGGCCGAGCTTGAGGCCGATCGGCATCATGATCGTCGTCGAGACGGTCGGCGAGAAGATCACGGTCGAAAGGCAGAAGGCGACGATGCAGAAGAGCCACGGGGCTTCCTGAGCGGCCGACGAGAAGACGTCGGAAAGCATCTTCGTGTGCTGATCGAAGAAGGTGCCCGTGAGCCAAGCGATGCCGAAGACGCCCACGACGCCGATGAGGCCCGAGCGGAAGACCGAGCCCGAAGCGAACTTGTGCGAAGGCACGCGGCACAGAAGAATGATCACGAAGGCGGTCGCGAGCATCACCATCTGGATGAGCGACGGGATCGGGAGCTGCGAAACCTTTTCGCCCACCGTCCATTCGGGGCGCAGGCCCGGAACGGAACCGATCAGGATCGAGCAGAGAATGCCGATCAGGAAGATCGTGACGGAGAGCTTGGCATAGGGTTCGGGCTTGAAGTTCGCGGTCATTTCACCGCCCGCGAGCCACTGGTAGTCGCCGTTGGCGAGACGACGCTGGAATTCGGGATCGTCTTCGAGTTCCTTGCCGCGCCAGAAGACGGAGAGCGCCGCACAGGCGGTGGCGCACAGGAAGGTCGGCACCGACACGGCGAGGATCTGCCAGAAAGCGACGCCCTGCGTGCTCATGATCCCGACCATGGCGGCCATGGCGGCCGACATCGGAGAGGCCATCACGCCGATCCCGGCGCAGATGACCGAAGCCGAAACGGCGCGCTCCGGACGAACCTTGGCGGAGGCGGCCACTTCGGCGACGACCGGATAGACGGCGAAGGCCACGTAGGCCGTGCCGACGAGCATCACGAAGAAGGAGCAGACGAAGGGACCGACAAACGTAATCGCGCGCGGCCACTTGCGAAGGAGTTTTTCCGCGAGGCGAACGAGAAGATCGAGACCGCCCGCACCCTGCAGCACGGACGTACACGCGATCACCGCGGTGATGATGAGGAGAACGGAGACGGGGGGCGATCCCGGCTGCACGCCGAGCACAAGCACCATGATGCACACGCCGAGGCCGCCAGCAGCGCCGAGGCCGACGCCGCCCAAACGTCCCCCGACCGCGACGCAGAACATCACGACGAGGAACTGTAACCAGAACATCGGATCCATTTTTGTCTATCCAGAAAGATTGAGCTTCGCCCCGGAAGGCGATGAGGGAGGGTTGGGTCCGCAGAAGAGTGCGGAATTCAAATTGACGGAGATTCTATCAATCGGATTGACGGTTACCAACGGATACAACACCCTTCTCTTTTTGAGGAAACGCAAGCTTTAGAGAAATAATCGCTTTTGTCGACAATATGCCGCAAACAGTTGCGATTGGTTGAAAAGAGGTTCTTTCAGCGCCCTGGAGAAGCCCTCTTTTCCGCCTTCTCTTCCGATCTCAAATTTCTCGGGCCGCCCGCACGAAGGCTTCAAAGAGCGCCCTGTGCCGGGACATCGTCTTCGCGAGCATTTCCGGGTGCCACTGCACGCCGAGCACGAAGGGAAAGGCGGGGTCTTCGAGCGCCTCGACGACGCCGTCGGGACTCTTCGCGACGACCCGAAGGGAAGAAGCCGGCGTTTTCACGGCCTGATGGTGCTTCGTGTTGACGGCGAGATTTTCCTCCCCGACGATCGAGGCGAGAAGCGTGCCGGGAACGATTTCAACCTCGTGCACGGTTTCAACGTAGTCGCCCTCCTGACGGTGGGCCGTAAGGGGGAGGCCGAGCTCTTCGGGAATGTCCTGGATGAGCGTACCGCCCGCGACGACGTTCAGCACCTGCAGTCCCCGGCAGATCGCGAGGACGGGAAGTCCTTCGCGCAACGCCGCGCGGGTGAGCGCACACTCTGCTTCGTCGCGTTCGGAGAGAATCGCCCCGCACTTTTCGGACTTTTCTTCGCCGTAGAGCTTCGGGTCGACGTCGGCGCCGCCCGTCAAAAGGAGGCCCGAGGCGCTTTCGACGAGCGCCTCGATCGAGTCTTCGTTGAGCCCCACGGGGACCTGTACGGGAAGACCGCCGGCGTCGATCACGGCGTCGAGATACTGACGGCGGATGCCTTCGCGCACGGGGTCGCCGAAGAGGTCCGTCGAAACGAGGATGAGGGGACGGGAGGAAGCGGGAGCGGTCATGATCGAATTTCAGGAAAAACAGGCGGAAAAAAACCGGAAGTTTCCGATCGGAGGCTTCCGGTTTTGATGGTGTTCTGAGAGCCTTAGGCGGCGCTCTTCTTTTCACGCAGGGACTTGCGGATGAGAAGGAGGCGCATCAGGTTGGCCGAGAAGAGTTTGCCGAGGAGGATCACGCCGAGGCACATGCCGATCGAAGAGGGAACGGCCGGAAGGTTGTCGGCGTTCACGAGCGTGAAGATCACGACGCCCGAGGAGAGGAAGTTCCCGACCGCGGCGCCCGCCGTCATCTGGAAGGCGGCGAAGATTTCCACTTCGGTTTCCGTGAGGCGTCCTTCGTCCTTGAGCGAGCGCGTAAGCGCGGCGCCGGCGTCGGTCGACTGCAGCGAGGCCACGAGGGCGAGCGCCGTGTAGCCCGGAAGCCCCATGAGGGGACGCAGAACGAAGTTGAGGAGGTAACCCGCGGCGCGGATGGCGCCGTAGTATTCGAAGACCGTGATCATGGCCACCGAGAACATGATCGGCGGCACCAGCGTCAGGGCGAACATGAAGCCGTCGATGGCGCCCGAACCGCCCTTGCCGCGGAAGCTCGACGTGGCGGTGATGAGTTCGCCCGCCTGATCCTTGACGCTCGAGAGGAGCTGACCGAAGCTGCCGTTGACGACCGTGAAGTCGAAGATGCCCCACCACTCCTTGGTTTCACACAACCCGGAGAAGAAGACAACGGCGAGAATGAAGGAGATGTAGCCCCCGATCCCCGGCTTTTCCAGTGCGGTCGGATCGGCTGCCGGAGCGTTGGCGGTGGTCTTGTCAGCCATCGTTGAGTCCTTTTGAGAGAGTACGGCGTCGAACGGGCGAAGGGGAAAGCCTTGTTCGGCGCGGATTATGGATTTTTGAAAATTGTATTGAATTCCGTCCGATTTGGAGTCGGTAATTTTGCTTACCCGATGCGATTCGAGGGGAAAAAATGCGAAAAATCCCGGCCGAAGCCGGGATTTTTCGTACGGGAAGCCTCGCAATCAGGCGTCAAAAGTACCGCGGGTGACGGGCGTGTCCCCCAGAAGCGGGAGGAAGACCGAGGCGTCGTCCACGTCTTCGAGCGTGAGGAAGAGTTCGGCGAGACGATCGACCGTGTCGGCGGAGAGCGACATCGTCGAGACGCTGCGGAACTTCTGCAGGAGCGCTTCGTCCGAGACGGGATTCGTCGGGGCGCCGAGCGGCATCGGAACGCGAAGCGAAAAGAGACGGCGGTCCTTGAGCGTCACGCGCACGATCGGTTCGTCGTCGTCCTTCTGCGTGTCGTCGACCGTCATCTTGATGCGCTTCATCATGGGTTCGATGCGCGGATCTTCGCGGCTCGTGCGCGAGAAGCTCGGCAGCTGCGCCGTGCCGAAGACAAGGAAGGCTGCGACGCTGTAGGGAATCGAAAGCTGCGCGGCGTTCATCGGATTGCGGTCGTAGGCGCCGCACATGCCGTAGACGAAGGGGTTGATCACGACTTCGATCTCTTCGATGTCGTCTGCCGTGAAATGGAAGTCGCGCATCATGTCGTGCACGGCGTCGATCGAGGAGTGCGTCGAGCGGCAGCTCGCATGCGGCTTGATCGACACGCGGTGAAGTTTCCAGGGGTGTCCCAGATCGGCGGTCCATGCTTCCGGAACGCTCGACGTGGGCGCGAAGCTCTTGTTGAAGCCGCCCCAGACCTCTTCAAAGATCTGATCGGGCCCCGTGAAGCCGTTTTTCGCGAGGAGCGCGCTCATGAGGCCGCCCTGCGCGGCATGACCGGCGTGAAGGCGCTTGTTCTGCGCCCCGTTGTGAACGCACGCCCAGAGCCCCGCCGAGAAGGAGGAGGCAAGACCCAACGCCATCGTCATCTGTTCGACGTTGAGGCCCAGAATGCGGCCCGCGGCCGCGGCCGCGCCGAAGGGACCGCAGGTCCCCGTCGAATGAAAGCCCGCCGCGTTGTGGGGTTCGTAGGCGCCGCAGGCTTCGAGCGCACGACGCGCCACGTCGTAGCCGAGAAGCACCGCCGTGATGAGTTCCTTCCCGGTGATCACGCGGTCGACGAGCGTAAGGGCCGCGAAGACGGCCGGCACGACGACGGCGCCCGAGTGGTCGCACCCGCCCGTGTCGTCGAGTTCGAAGGCGTGCGCGGCCGTGCCGTTCACGAGCGCCGCGACGAGCGGCGTGCGGCGGCGGTCGTCGCCCCAGAGCACCGCGCGGCCCGAGCCTTCGCCCGCCATGTCGAGCGTCGCCATGAGGCGTGCGACTTCAACGGAACGGGCTCCGGCGATCCCGGCGCCGACGGAATCGAGAATGTGGCGCTTGGCCTTTTCCACCATGTCGGTGGGAATGGATTCGAAGGTCGTTTCAACGACGAACTTCGCGAGGATTTCACTTTTCAGAGTCATGGTTGCGCTTTTGAGGGGATTGAATGGAAGACGGATCATTATCGCACCGAAATCCGCGTCCGAGCTCAAAGCCCGTCGCACCATCACCGAAAAACCGCCCGGGGCGCCCTTTTCATCGGGAAACAGCTCTTCCAGGCGCCCCCGACTTTTTGAGGAGGCAGTTTTCAGACGAACGGCGGGAAAAAGAATTTTTCCAATGAAATCCCCTCTATTGACGCAAAAATCTTTCCTTTACAATAGAGAGACAAAAGTCATAAACCCTGCGCGCTTCGCGCACCGACCCTTTTTTCCATCCATTCTGCTAAACGGCAACTTTATGCGATTCACTCGATTCACCGATCTGAGCATGCGGGTGCTGATGTACCTCACGTACGAAAAGCCCCGCAACATGGTAACGGTTGCGGAACTTTCGCACCGCTTCAACTGGTCGCGCCACCATGTCGTCAAGGTGGTGAACTTCATGTCCCGTCAGGGCTGGATCGCCGCGCACCGCGGTCGCGGAGGCGGTGTGATGCTCGCGCGTCCGGCCAATGAACTCCTCGTGGGCGACATCGTGCGCACGCTCGAAGGAGACCGCCCCATCAATCAGTGCGACAACCCCGAATGCGCCCTGAAGCCCGCCTGCAACTTCCTGCGCGCCTCGCAGGAAGCGACCGACGCCTTCTACGCGCACCTCAACAAGTATTCGCTCGCGACCCTCACGGGTACGCCTGAAATGCTCGAACTCATCGAAGGGCTCCATACCCGTCCCTTCAACGCCCGCGTCTTCGCCAAACAGGAGGAGGCCCGCGCGGCCTCGCGCCGCCGCCGTGCGGCCCGCAACGCTCCCACGGCCGACTTCCACGTGGACGAGGAAGACATCTTCACGGCGCCTCCCATCCCGGTCGAAAAGGCCTGATCGGTCTTGAATGGTGAAAGGGCCCGCGGCTTCTGCGCCGCGGGCCCTTTTTGCGTTTTTGGTCAACACCCGTTGGTCAGTCGCGCACGACTTCCGTCACGACGTCGACCGCGCGCAGCACGGCCTTGGCGACGGCGTCCTTGAGTCCCTCGAAGTCGATCGACTCGGCGCTCTCGCCCATGCCGGCCGCGTGATTGACGCTCACGCAGAGCCCCGCGTAGGAGAGACCGAGCTCGCGCGCGAGCGCGCACTCGGGATAGAGCGTCATCCCGATCATGTCGGCGCCGTCGCGACGCATGCGCTCGACTTCGGCCGCGGTCTCGAGGCGCGGCCCCTGCGTGGCGGCGTAGACGCCCTTTTCCTCCACGGCGACGCCGAGGCGTCCGGCGGCCATGACGAGGCGGCGCGAGAGCGAACGATCGAAGGGCCAGGTCATGTCGACGTGACGAACGCCCGTTTCGGGCGAATCGAAGTAGGTCACTTCCCGCCCCCAGGTGTAGTCGATCAGCTGATCGGGCACGGCGAGCGCCCCCGGTCCGAGCGCGGGCGCGATGCCGCCCACCGTCCCGACGGCGATGACGCCCGAGAGCTTCAGCTTCGAGAGCGCCCAAAGATTCGCCCGATAGGGCACGCGGTGCGGCGCATATTCATGCCGAACGCCGTGGCGGCGCAAAAAGGCGATCTCCACGCCGCCCAGCGTCCCGAAGACGATCGGCGCCGAGGGCGCCCCGTAGGGAGTCGTCATTTCGACCTCTTCGGTCACTCGGATCACGTCGTTTCCTTCAAATCCCGATCCGCCGATGAGTGCGTACATGTTCTTCTCTCCTCAAATGGAAAACAGCGACAGTTGCTCGGGTTCTTCGGACGAAGTTTTTTCGTCCGTCCCCGACGTCTTTTCGGCCGCAGCGACCTCGGTCTCTTCAGGCGCCGCCGGCCCGGGATCCGCCCCGCCCTCGGCCTTTGCGAGCATCGCGAGAAGGCCCGCCTCGTCGAGAATGCGGATCCCGAGCTGCTCGGCCTTGGTGAGTTTGGATCCGGCTTCGGCCCCGGCCACGACGAAGTCCGTCTTTTTGCTCACCGAACCCGAAACCTTGGCACCCACGGCGAGAAGACGATCCTTGGCCTCGTCTCGCGTCATCGTGGGGAGCGTGCCCGTCAGAACGAAGGTCTTTCCCGCGAGCTCGCTCGTTCGCCGTTCGACGGCGGGCCAGGAGACGCCTGCTCGGACGAGTTCCTCGATCACGGCGCGGTTGTGGGGTTCGCGAAAGAACGCGAAGACGCTCTCTGCGATGACGCCGCCCACGTCCTCGATCGCGGTGAGCTCTTCGAGTTCGGCCGACTCGAGCTTCGCGAGCGTACCGAAGTGTTGAGCAAGCGCGAGTGCCGTGGCTTCGCCCACGTGGCGGCAGCCGAGCGAATAGAGAAAGCGCGCAAACGTCGTGTGCTTGGAGCGCTCGATGCTGTCCACGAGATTCTGCGCGGCCTTCGGACCCATGCGCTTTTTGGGCTTTCCCCCTTCGGAAAGCGTCGTCATCGGCTGCGTAAGCGCCTCGACCGTGAGTTTGTAGAGGTCGGCGGGCGTTCGCACGAGCCCTTCGTCGACCAACATCTCGACCACCTTTTCACCGAGTCCGTCGATCCCCGCCGCGCGGCGCGAGGCGTAGTGCACGAGGCTAAGCTTCACCTGAGCTCCGCAGTAAAGCCCCCCGGTGCAGCGGCTGTCCTTTTCCTCTTCGTCCCGGATCACGGCCGAACCGCAGACGGGACAGCGTTCGGGCATCTTGAAGCGAGCGGCGTTTTCGGGGCGACGTTCGGGGACCGTGCGCACGATCTCGGGAATCACGTCTCCCGCGCGGCGCACGACGACGGTGTCGCCGATCGCGAGATCGAGCGAGGCGATGTGGTCTTCGTTGTGAAGCGTCGCGTTCGAAACGGTGACGCCGCCCACGAAGACGGGCGCAAGACGCGCGACGGGCGTGAGTTTGCCCGTGCGGCCCACCTGAATGTCAATCGCCTCGAGGACCGTAAGCGCCTCTTCGGGCGGATATTTGTGTGCGCACGCCCAACGGGGCTCGCGCGAGAGAAAGCCGAGTTCGCGCTGCAGCGCAAAGTCGTTCACCTTGTAGACGACGCCGTCGATTTCAAAGGGAAGCGAGGGACGTTCGGCCAGGGCCGCCTCGTGAAAGGCTGCGAGCGCTTCGGGGCCCTTTACAACGCGGCGGAACTTCGCGACGGGAAAGCCCATCTTTTCAAGACGTTCAAGCATCGCCGACTGCGTGGGCGCAAAGTCGGGATCGCTCACTTCGCCGAGACTGTAGGCGTAAAAGTGGAGCACCCGCTTGGCCGTCACGCTCGGATCGAGCTGGCGAAGCGAGCCGGCCGCGGCGTTGCGCGGATTGACGAAGGTTTTTTCTTCGCGTGCTTCACGAAGCGCGTTCAACTTTTCGAAGTCCTTCTTGTGCATGATGACTTCGCCGCGCACTTCGAGTACTTCGGGCGCGCCTTCGGGGAGGTAAAGCGGAACCGATCGGATCGTGCGCACGTTCGCCGTCACGTCTTCGCCCGTCACCCCGTCGCCGCGGGTCGCGGCCGAGACGAAAAAGCCCTTTTCATAGCGGAGGTTCACGGCAAGGCCGTCGAACTTGAGTTCGCAGTCGTACTCGACGGGCGGAGCGTCGTCCGCGAGGTTGAGGGCCTTTCGTACGCGCTGATCGAAGGCCGCGGCGCCCGCCGCCGTCACGTCCGTTTCCGTGTGAATCGAGAGCATCGGAATCTTGTGGACGACCTTCCCCAAATCTTCGCGCACGGCGCCTCCCACGCGGGTCGTGGGAGAGACGGGGCTCTTCAACTCCGGGTGTTCGGCTTCGAGCGCTTCCAAGGCCTGCCAGACCCGGTCGTACTCGGCGTCGGGCACGCTGGGCGCATCCAAAACATAGTATTCATAGGCCCAGCGGTCGAGATCCTTTTCCATCGCCCGCATGCGCGCGGCGACTTCAGCTTCTTCGGGCGTAAGGGTTTTGAGCATTCGGTGTCCCTGCAGTCGAAAAACCGGCCGAAATCGTTTCTCGGCCGGTCGGAAGTTTGGGAGGCGGATTCGTCAGCTCGCCGACGAGAAGAGGAGCCGTGCGCGCTCGCTCCCCGCGACGACGCCCGCCTTCTTCATGGCACGCATTCTCTCTCGCGCAGCCTCTTCGATGTACATCGCCTCGGCCGTGCCGATGGGCTTGCCGTTGCAGTCGGAAAGCGCCGCGTGGAGGTGTCCGCAGAAATGGTTTGCAAGGCGCAGGAAGGTCGAAAAATCCCCGCGCCCTTCATGCACAAGCGGAAGGTCGAGCGAGAGGCGAAGACCGCGCGTTTCGGCGGCCGTGAGCGAAAGCGTGATCTCGGGCGCGAGGCTCTCGGCCGACGCGCGGTATTCGAAGCCTCCGCGGTTTTGCTCGAATCCAGACGCGAGGGCAAGCTTCGCCACGGCGTCGAGCGTGAAGTCGACGCTCGGATCGAGCGGCACGACTTCGAGTTCGAGACGGTTGTCGTAGTACCGGATGAACTGACGCAGTGTCTTCGCGCTCGCCACGGCCTCGGGGATTTCCTGCGAAAGACGCACGTTGATGTCGTACTGCGTAGCCACCGTTTCAAGGACCTGCAGCACCGAAGACGCTGTCAGCTCGTCGAGCTGCGCCGCGCGGTTGGCGAGCACCACGGCGACCACGACGTGATCGGCGCTCTTTTGCAGACGGTCACACTCGTAGTAGAGACCGTCTTCGGCGCTCCGCGTCCAGACAAAGAGCGGAAGCTTGAGATTGAGCGCGCGCAGTTCGCGGCGCAGACTGTCGAGCCCGCCCATCTTGAAGGTGGTGTTGTCCGGCGCGGAAATGTCGAGCACCCATTCGAGCGCCGTGTCGACGGCGGGCCATTCGGAACCGGTCGGAACGGGCGACGCATCGGCCTCTTCGGCGTTCGCGCTGGCCGCCTCTTCGGCGGCGCGCTTGCGTTCCTCTTCCTCTTCGATCACGTCGTAGACAGGCGGAATGTCCGAGGGCGCGGCGTCCGCCGCTGCGGCGGGAGAGACCGATTTTCCTTCCGCTTCGGGCGCGAGCGTGGGTTCGGTCTTGCGCGGCGCCTCCTTTTCTCCCGACTTCATCAGGACGTCTTCGACCGCATAATCTCCGCGAATCTTGCCGGTCTTCTTCGCCGTGCGCACGCGTTGGCGGGAGCGCCAAATGAAAAAGACCGCCACCACGAGGACGACCAACACCAAGAGGACGATTTCCGTTTGTCCGAGCATGATTCCTGTCCGAAAGGATTTTTTATTCGATCGACCGCTACGCCTCCCGAGCGGCCCCAATTCGATGCATTGTACCGTGTTCGAAGTGCGCCCGAACTGCGCAGATCGGGCGTCCGCGACCTTTTTTACCTCTTTTTCGAGTTTTTCCGCCAAAAGGATCCTAGGATGGTGGTCCGAACGACCTCACGCGAACATTTTTCCATGGTTCCGAACACATCCCGCATCCTTTTTCTCACCGGCGCCACGCATTCCGGCAAGACGCTTCTCGCCGACCGCCTCATGAAGCGCTACGGCATTCCCGTCCTCTCTCTCGACCTCCTCAAGATGGGTCTCATCCGCAGCGGCAAGACAACGCTCACGCCCTATGACGACGACGAGCTCACCAAAGAACTCTGGCCGATCGTGCGGGAAATGGTGCGGACCGCAATCGAAAACGGACGAAGCCTCATCGTCGAGGGCGGCTACATTCCGGGAAACTGGGCCGAATCCTTCCAATTCGAGGAGCGCCGACACATTTTCGCGGCGGCGCTCGTCATGACGCCCGCCTACATCGAGGCGCACTACGACGACATCCTTCGCCACGCCGAAGCGGCGGGAGGACGGTTGGGGCCTCCGCCCGCCAAGGGGGAGCTCCTTGCCGAACACGCAAAGATGGCAGACGTGGCGGTGCGCCACGGTTTTCAAGTGATTCGAATCGACAAGGACTTTCGCCCCGACTACCGCTTCCCGCGCTGATCCCGTCAGGCGGTCCGCGCCCAGCCCGAAGCCTCTTCGATGTCGACGCTCACGACGCGGCTCACGCCGGGTTCCTTCATCGTGACGCCGATCAGGACGTCGGCGTACTCCATCGTCACGCGGTTATGCGTGATGAGAAGGAACTGGGTCTTCTCCGACAAGCGCCGACAGAGCGACGCCAAACGCCCCTGGTTCGCTTCGTCGAGCGCCGCATCCACTTCGTCCAAGAGACAGAAGGGCGCGGGATTCAAACGGAAAAACGCAAAGACGAGCGCCGTTGCGGCAAGCGACTGCTCGCCCCCCGAGAGTTGGGTGAGGCTTGCGTTCTTCTTTCCGGGCGGCCTCGCCGTTACCTCGACGCCGGCCTCGAGAACATCGTCGCCGCGCAGAACGAGCTTCGCTTCGCCCCCGCCGAAGAGCTCCGTAAAGGTCTCTTCAAAGGCCCGGGCGACGGCTTCGAAGGTCGTGCGGATGCGCACCCTCGTTTCGGCGTCGATCTTGCGGATGGCGGTTTCCAGCGTTTTAGCAGCCTCTTCGAGGTCTTCCATCGTCCGCCTCGCCGTTTCGTACTCTTCTTCGGCCTTGCGCAGCCCCGCGAGCGCCGCGTGATTCACTTCGCCCAAGCGCTGCTGCTCGCCCGCGAGCTTTTGGAGCCGCACCTTGAGCACGGGGACGCGAGCGGGATCCCGTTCAGCCAAACCCGCCACGACGCCTTCGTCGAATCCCGTCTCGCGAAAACGCTCGGCGAACTGTTCATAGAGAACGAACTTCGCCTGCCGGTCGGTCTGCCTGCGACCGATCGTTTCGGTAAGCGGCAGCAATTCTCCGCGAAGTCTTCTTTCCTCTTCGCGCAAGCCCGTGAGTTCGCGAAGCGCCGCCTCTTCTCGGCCCCGCGCTTCGTCGGCAAGGCGGCGAACTTCCCCCAGGGCGGCGCGGCGGGTCTCGAGCGCCTCGGCGAGCCCCTCGCCTTTATCCTCAAGGAGGGCCCTGGCCTTTTCGGCCCGATCACGTTCGCGCTTCACGTCGGTTTCCACGCGTTCAAAGCGCACCCGCGCGGCGGACAGCGCCTTGCGGCACTCCCCGGCTTCGAGCGCCATCAGTTTGGCGCGGTAGTCGAGCGCCTTTTGTTCGCTTCGGGCGTGCTCGAGCGCTGAGCGGGCCCGTTCCGTTTGAGTGCGCGCCTCGTCCCGGCGCTTCGCCCGCTCCGGAGCGAGCGCTTCGAGTTCGCGAAGCTTTGCGTCGTTTTCTTTCCGGTTCTTTCGAAGTGCCGCCTCTTCTTCAGCCCAGAGCTTTTCGCGCCGCTCGAGCTCTTCGAGGCGTTTGATCGCCTCGCGCTTTCGTTCGAGAAAACGCTCGATCGCCCATTCGCCCTTTTTGAGAGCTTCCTCGGTCTCGCGCAGTTGACGCTGCAGATCGCGCTGCGCGTCGCGAAGCGCCCTTTCGTTTTTCTGCGCCTCGTTTTGTTCCGCACGGATCCGCTCGAACGACGCTTTCGCTTCGGCGTGCCGCGCCGCGGTCTTTCGCACGGCTTCCGAGAGCGTAAGAACGCCTTCCGTCGTGCGGGCCCAGAGGCGAACTCTTCCCCGCGTCACACGGTCCCCTTCTGGCGTGACGAGCGTCGCGCCCGCGGGAAGTTTCTCTCGGAGGGAGAGCGCCTTCTCAAGACTCTCGACGGCGTAGTGACCTGCGAGCCGTTCGGCAAGAACGTCCTTCACGGTCGGATCGGGCACGCTGAAGACGGAAAGAAAAGCGGGAAGCGTCACGCCGCCCGCGCTGAGGACCGCCTTTCCTTCGGGCGACTCGGGAGCGCCCGGACCCCAGAAGGAGGTCTTGGCGGGGGCGCGCTCCCCCGTGAGGCGTGCGGCATCCCCGTCCTTATCGAGCCATCGCGCCCCCGTTTCTTCGGCGAGCACGGCGTCCGCCGCCGTGATCCAGGCGGGATCGACCGTAACAAGCGAGGAAAGGCGCGGCTTGGCGGAAAGGCCCCGACGCTCGAGCCATCGATCGAGATCTCCCGCCTTTTCGGCGCGGCCGAGCGCTTCGCGCGAGGCCTCCCATTTGGCGGCCGCAGTGCGTTCTTCGGCCAAGGCCCTTTCGTATTCACGGGCTTTTTCGCGCACGCTCCGTTCGGCGTCCGCCATGCGGCGTCCGAGACGTTCCCGAGCTTCCCGTGCTTCTTCGAGATCCTTTTGCGCAAGCGTCTTTCGGTCGCGAAGCTTTTCCTCTTCCGCCGCGTCGGGCACGACCGGGCGTTCCGCGTCGCGCTGCAGCATCCGGTGGCGCGAGAGCGACTGAAGACGGTCTTCCAACGAACGCTTTTGCGCACGGGCGCTCTCAAGCGCCGACTCCCAGCGGCGGCATTCGGTCTCGACGACCTCGGTCGAGCGCCGCTCCTCGGCCAACGCCTTTTCCGCCGAGATCGTAAGGTCCGCCGCGCGGGCGACCGATTCTTCGAGGGCTTTTCCCTCCACTTCGAGCTGCGCGAGGCGTTCCCGGTCCTGTTGGGTCTGCGCCTCGAGTTCCGCACGTTCCGCTTCCTTTTCGCGCACGGCGTCTTCTGCCGCGCGCAGGGTGTCGGCGGCCTCCTCCCTGCGGCGGCGGTCTTCCGCGAGACGGGCTTCGAGCGCCGCGATTTCTCGCTCGGCTTCGCGCACGCGTTCGCCCGTGGCGAGCGCTTCGCTGCGGGCGTTTTCAAAACGGCGTTCCGCTTCGGGACCGGCGTCTTCGAGCGATCGTAAGCGGTCCTTCGTCTCGTCGACCGCTCGCGAAAGATTTCCGATCACGACGTCCATCTCGCGCACGCTGGCACGGGCTTCTTCGCGCTGTCCCCAAAAAAGCCGCGCTTCGGCGCTCCGGCGCTCTTCGTCGAGCTTTTCCCAACGCGCCGCCGTTTCAGCTTCGGCGCGCAGGCGCTCCATCGTTTCCCTCTTGACCGTCTGCAGGTCGGCCGCGCGCTCGAGGTTTTCACGGGTTTGCCGCAGGAGCGTTTCGGTTTCCCGACGGCGCTCGCGGTAGAGCCCCACGCCCGCCGCCTCTTCAAAGTAGTTGCGAAGCTCTTCGGGACGCGCGCGGATGAACTGACTCACCGTCCCCTGCGAAATGATGGCGTAGTTTTTCGTTCCGAGTCCCGTCCCCGCGAAGAGCTCCTGCACGTCGCGGCGGCGCACGGTCTGGCGGTTGATCGAATACGTGGAGTCGCCGTCGCGCGTGATGACGCGCTTCACGGAGAGTTCCGCATAGGCGCCCCAGGGGCCTTCGAGCGTGCCGTCCGTTTCGAGGATCAGCTCCACGCTCGCGCGCCCGAGCTCCGCGCGGGCCGTGGAGCCCGCGAAGATGAGTTCGGTCATGCGGGCTTCGCCGCGCAGTTCCGAAGCGCGCCCTTCGCCCAGGACCCACCGCACGGCGTCGATGATGTTCGACTTGCCGCAGCCGTTCGGACCCACGATGGCCGTGAGGGGAACGTCGATGTCGATGACGGTGAGATCGGCGAAGCTTTTGAAGCCGGCGATTTTGATTTGTCGAAGACGCACGTCGGGTAGGAAAAAAGTTCGGAAGGGACCCGTCATTGTACCGATGCGGGCCTTTGAACGCAGGAAGAGACCCTTTCGGAAGGAAAATGCGGCGCCAAGGCGTCCGTACGCCGGAAAGTCTTCCCTTCGAACTCCCTTATAATTGCGGCACCTTTGGATTTTTCTCTCGGAATACGACATGTACGAAATCGCGCCTCTTCTCGATGATCCCCTGCACAACCTCAAGACCATCCGGGACATCTACCGCTGGGCCATCACGGAAATGGAAACGGCCGAAATCTCGTTCGGTCACGGCTGCAACGACAGTTTCGAAGAGTCGTCCTTTCTCATCTGCCGCGCTTTGAAGCTCCCGTTCGAGCACTTCGACGAATTTCTCGACGCGGCGCTCACGCACAACGAACTCCTGCGTCTTGTGAACCTCATCGACCGCCGCGTCCACGAAAAGACGCCGTCGGCCTACCTTCTCAAGGAAGCGTGGCTTACGAACCATCAGTTCTACATCGACGAACGCGCCCTGATTCCCCGCTCCTACATCGCCGAACTCCTCGAAGAAGACCTCGCCCCCTGGGTCGAGGACCCCTACGAAGTGGGCTCGGTGCTTGATCTCTGCACGGGCTCGGGGTGTCTCGCGATTCTCGCGCAGGGCGCCTTCCCGAACGCCGCCGTGACGGGTTCGGACATTTCCGCCGACGCCCTCGAGGTCGCCAAGATCAACCGCCGCGACTACGGCATGGAAGAGACGCTCGAACTCGTTCAGGGCGACCTCTTCTCGGCCCTTGAAGGCCGCAGCTTCGACATCATTCTCTCGAATCCGCCCTACGTCACGACGGCGAGCATGGAAGCGCTTCCCACCGAATACCGCCACGAACCGAGTCTCGCGCTCGCCGCGGGCGCGGACGGCATGGACGTCGTTCGCCGCATGCTCCCCGAAGCCGCGAAGCACTTGAACGACGGAGGCTTCCTCATCGTCGAAGTGGGAGACGGCCTTGAAGCGGTCGAAGCGCTCTTCCCCGGACTGGAACTTACGTGGCTCTCCGTCTCGGGCGGCGACGATCAGGTCTTCATGGTCACGAAGGAAGCGCTCCTCGCCTACTTCGCCTGATTTGCCACGACGTTTTGTTCAATCAAGGCCGCGCGCCGAGTCTGCGCGGCCTTTTTGAGTTTTTCCCATGCTCCGACTGTTGCACCTTGCCCTCGCGCGCGGCACGCGCGTGCTCTATGAAAACGCCACGCTCACGGCGTCGCCCGGCGAACGCATCGGACTTGTCGGCCCGAACGGCTGCGGCAAATCCACGCTCTTTGCGGCCGTCCTCGGAGAACTCGCGACGGAGCGGGGCGACATCGAACGCCCGCCCCTCGAGCGCGTCGCCCACGTCGCGCAGTCCTTCGTGACGGAAAACGTGCCGGTCCTCGACTTCGTTCTCTCGGGCCACGCGCCGCTCGTCGCGGCCAAAAAGCGCCTCGCCGAACTCGAAAACTCCACGGACGAACTGGCACTTGCCGCCGCGCACGCGGAACTCGCCGAATTGAACGAAGGCGCGATCGAAGCACAGGCGCGAACGATTCTCGCGGGTCTCGGCTTTCGCGATTCCGACGCGACGCGCCTCGTCTACGACTTCTCGGGCGGTTGGCGAAACCGCGTGGCGCTTGCCCGCGCGCTGATGTGTCCGGCCGACCTTCTGCTCCTCGACGAACCGACGAACCACCTCGACATCGACAGTCTGATCTGGCTCGAAAACTGGCTTCGCCACGTCGAAGCGACCGTTCTCATCATCTCGCACGACCGTGAGTTTCTCGACCGCTCGGTCGAGACGATCTGGTCGATCGAAGACGGCACGATCGTGCGCTATGCCGGGAACTTCACGAAATTCGAAGCGCAGCGCATCGAAAAGCTCCGTCTCCAGGACGCGGCCGCCAAAGCCTTCGAGCGCGAAGCCTCTCACCTCACGGCCTTCATCGAGCGCTTCCGCTACAAGGCCTCAAAAGCCCGTCAGGCGCAGTCGCGCATCAAGATGCTCGAGCGCCTGCAGTCGGTCGAGCCCGTGCGCGCGAAGCGCGAGTGGCGCTTTGAATTTCCGAAGCCCGAACGCCTCCCCGAGCACCTCGTCGACGCGGAAGGTCTCTCTGCGGGCTATGAAGACCTGACGGTTCTTCGGAACGTCTCGTTTTCGATCCGCTCGGGCGACCGCATCGGCGTTTTGGGCGTGAACGGCGCCGGCAAGTCCACCCTCATCAAGACGATCGTGGGGGTGCTCCCGAAGCTCGCGGGCGATCTTCGCCGCGGTCAGGGCCTCTCGATCGGCTACTTCGCGCAGCATCAGTTGGATGCGCTCCGCATGGACGAAACGCCGCTCGAACACATGCGCCGCCTTGCGCCCGACGAGCGCGAGCAGACGCTTCGCGACCACCTCGGGCGCTACCGCTTCTCGGGCGACTTCGCAACGTCGCCCGTGGGCCCCATGTCCGGGGGCGAAAAGGCACGTCTGGCTCTGGCGCTGCTCGCCTGGGAAAAGCCGAACCTTCTGGTGCTTGACGAACCGACGAACCACCTCGACATGGAAACGCGCGAAGCGCTCACCATGGCGCTTTCCACCTTCGAAGGCGCGGTGCTTCTCGTCTCGCACGACCGGCACCTCCTGCGCGCGGCGACGGACTCGCTCTGGCTCGTCCACGACGGGGCGATGCAGCCCTACGACGGCGACCTCGACGACTACGCGAAGCTCGTGCTCGAGCACCGCAAGACACAGCTCGCTCAGGAGCGCGCCGCGCTCAAGTCGGACGACACGCGCCAAGCGAACGTCAACAAGAAGGAGGCGCGGCGTCTTGAAGCCCAGGAGCGCGCCCGCATCGCGGCGCTCCGAAAGCCCCTGCAGAAAAAACTCGCCATCGTCGAAAAGAAGATGGCCGAGAAAAACGAAGCGCTCTCGGTTCTCGCCGCCCGTCTCGCCGATCCGGCCTTCTACGAGGAGTCGCCCGAAGAGGTCGCGCGCGTGACGCGCGAGCACGGAGAACTCGTTCCGCAGATCGAAGCGCTCGAAGCCGAGTGGCTCGAACTCTCCGAAGAAATCGAGTCGATTTCCTGACGCGCATCATCTCAACGGCCGACGGCAAAGAAAACCGTCGGCCGTTACACTTTAGGCTTTCCCCTAATCCGCATTCCGACCGCAAACACCCGAGAAAAAGAAGTCGGTTGCGCCAAGACCGTGCCGCCGGCGACCGTTGCGAGACGCCGAGCAAATTTAGGAGAACATTTTGCCTTCCTTCGTTTCCGACGCCCTTTCGCGCGTTCTTTCGGGAGAATCGCTTTCCCGCGACGACGCCCTCCGGCTCTGGGACGCGCCCGCCGAAGAACTCTTCGACGCCGCGCGCACAATTACGCGCCGCATGGCGCCGCGCGCCTTCAACTTCTGTTCGATCGTGAACGCCAAGTCGGGCCGCTGCACCGAAGACTGCCGCTGGTGCGCGCAGTCGCGCCACTTCCGAACCGACGCCCCCGAGTATCCGCTGATCGACGAAAAAACGGCGCTCGAAGCCGCCCGCCGCACCGAAGCCGCGGGGATTCCGCGCTTCTCGTTCGTAACGAGCGGAAGAAAGCTTTCGCCGCGCGAAGTGCGAGACCTTGCTCAACTCGTGCGCGCCGTGCGCCGCGAAACGAGCGTCGAAGTCTGCGTTTCCGCGGGACTTCTCAAGGAAGAGGAACTCCGCCTTCTGCGCGACGCCGGCGTTGTTCGCTACCACTGCAACCTCGAAGCGTCTCCCGACTACTTCCCCAAGGTCTGCTCGTCGCACACGACGAAGGACAAGATCGACACGCTTCTCGCCGCCCGTCGAGCGGGGCTCGACCTCTGCTCGGGCGGGATCGTCGGGATGAGCGAAACGCCCGCCGACCGCATCGATCTGGCGCTTACGCTGCGGGAGCTTGACCTGCCGTCGGTGCCCCTCAATCTCCTCGCTCCGATTCCGGGGACGCCCCTGGAAGCGACGCCGCTTCTCTCCGAAGAAGATTTTTTGCGCACCGTCGCCGTCTTTCGCTTTCTCCTTCCCAAGGCGCACCTTCGCTTTGCGGGCGGGCGCGCGCGGCTTTCCGAAGAGACGGTCCGCAAGGCGCTCGAGATCGGGATCACGAGCGCCATCTCGGGCGACCTCCTGACGACCGTGGGCTCGAGCGTCGAGGAGGACAAAAAGCGCGTGCGCGAAGCGGGCTACGAATTGGATGACGATCTGGCGTTCGACCGCGCCCACCTCTGGCACCCCTATACGGGGACGATCGATCCGACGCCCGTTCTCAAGGTCGCGAAGACCGAAGGCTGCGAGATCGTGCTCGCAGACGGACGTCGCCTTTTGGACGGCACTTGCTCCTGGTGGTGCGCGCTCCACGGCTACGGACGCGAAGAATTGAAGCGCGCCATGCACGAGCAGATCGAAACGATGTCCCACGTCATGTTCGGGGGGCTCACCCACGAGCCCGCCGTGAAGCTCGGGCGCCTGATTCTCCAGCACGCTCCTGCGGGGCTCGAGAAGATCTTCTACGCCGACAGCGGTTCGGTCGCGGTCGAGGTCGCCATGAAGGCGGCCGTGCAGTACCAGATGGCCTTGGGGCGCACCACGCGCACGAATTTCGCGACACCGCGACAGGGCTACCACGGCGACACCTGGAACGCCATGTCGGTGTGCGACCCCGCGACGGGGATGCACACGGTCTTCGGGGATGCTCTGCCGGGACGCTTCTTCGCGCCCTCGCCCCAATCGCGTTTTGACGGCGACTGGAACCCGGAAGACGAAGCGGCCCTTCGCGCCCTTTTTGCCGCGCACGCCGACGAGATCGCCGCCTTCATTCTCGAGCCGATCGTGCAGGGGGCGAGCGCCATGTGGTTCTACCACCCCGAGTACCTGCGGGCGGCGAGACGACTTTGCGACGAATTCGGCATTCTCCTCATCTTCGATGAGATCGCCACGGGCTTCGGGCGCACGGGCCGCTACTACGCTTCCGAATGGGCGGGCGTTTCGCCCGATCTGATGACGATCGGCAAGGGCCTCACGGGCGGCATGCTCACGCTCTCGGCCGTCCTCACGACGAACGACGTCGCCGACACGATTTCGCGCGCGGCGCCGCACGCCCTCATGCACGGCCCCACCTTCATGGCGAATCCCCTCGCCTGCGCGGCGGGCGTCGCCAGCCTCGAACTCCTTGAAAAGACCGACTGGCAGGCCGACGTGGCGCGCGTCGAAAGCGCACTGAAACGCGGGCTCGAACCTCTGCGGGGTCTTCCCGGGGTCGTTGACGTGCGCGTTCTCGGGGCGCTCGGCGTCGTGGAACTTGAACGGGCCCCCGATCGCTCCGTGACGAAGGCCTTCGTCGACGCGGGCGTCTGGGCGCGCCCCTTCGGACGCATCGCCTATCTGATGCCGCCCTTCGTCATGACGGACGAAGAACTCGAGCGCCTTACCGCGGGCTTCCGGGCGGGTCTTCGCGCGCACGGAATTGACGCATGAACGTGACCGACCGACTGCGCTCGGCGCTCGCAAGCCTCGCCGAGCGCGATTCGCTACGTACGATCCGTCCCCGACCAGAGGGCGTGATTTCGCTTGCCGGAAACGACTATCTCGGCGCGGGTGCGGACAAGGCCCTTCGGGCGGCCTTCTTTGAGAGTCCCCTCTCGCGCTTCGGACTCGCGAGCGGTTCCTCAGCCCTGCTTTTCGGGGAAAGCGAAGCCCACGAAGGCCTTCGCGAGGTGCTTCGCCGTCAATACGGACGCGAAAGTCTTCTCTTTCCCTCGGGCTGGCAGCTCAACACGGGCTTCATCGCGGCCCTGGCCGCGGCTTTCGGAAAGGACGTCTTCTTTCTCGCCGACCGTCTCGTGCACGCGAGCACGATCGACGGACTCCTCGCCGCAAAGCGCCACGGCGCAGGGTTTCTTCGTTATCCGCACAACGACTGTGCGGCTCTAGAGCGGCTTCTCGAGCGCACCGCCCCCAAGCACGGGCTCGTCGTGATCCTGACGGAAAGCGTCTTCAGCATGGACGGCGACCGCGCAGATCTTACCCGGCTCGTCGCGCTCAAGAAGCGTTGGCGCAACGTCCTTCTTGCCGTCGACGACGCGCACGGCCTCGGAATTTCGGGGGCGAACGGTCGGGGGCCCGCCGAAGAGGCGGGCGTGGAGGACGCCATCGACTTTCGCATCCTCACCTTCGGCAAGGCCGCGGCCTCTTCGGGCGCGGCGCTCCTGGCCGATCCCGACTGGCTCGCGCTCGTCACGAACTACGCGCGTCCCCTCATCTTCACGACGGCGGAGTCGCCTCTACAAGCCGCGTGGACGTCCTTCGTTCTCTCGCACGTACCGTCGTGGTCGGATCGCCGGACAAGGCTTCGCCGACTCGAAGCCAAGGTTCTCGAAACGCTCGGCTCGGACGCGCCCGCCCACGGCACGCCGATTCTTCCCTGGATATTGGGCGGCAACGCCCGCACGCTCGCGGCGGCCAAGCGCCTCGAAGAATCGGGCTTTCTCGTCTCGGCCGTGCGCCCGCCCACGGTCCCCGAAGGAACGTCGCGGCTTCGCATTTCGCTCGCCAGCAACCTCACCGACGACGAGATCGACGCCTTTTGCCTGGCGCTCACGCGCCTCAAGATGGAGTTCTCCTTGTGAAACACCGATTCCTCGCACACGATCCCGACGCGCAAAGCCTCACGATTTTCTTTGCGGGCTGGGGGTCGTCTCCCGAGCGCTTCCGGGACCTTCGCCCCGCGGGCGGACAGGATCTCTTTTTGCTCTGGGATTTTGACGGCGCCGTCGGAGCGCTCCCCGACCTCTCCCGCTACGAAACGGTCGACGTCGTCGGCTGGTCCCTGGGAGTGCGCATCGCGGCCGACTGGGTGATGGAAAGCCCCGTTCCCGTGCGGCGCTTCACGGCGGTCGCGGGAACGCTCTCGCCGATCGACCGGCGTCTCGGCATTCCTCCGACGGTGTTCGACCGTACCACGGACCGTTTCGGAGAAGCCACGCTCGAAGGGTTTCTCCTCAACATGACGGGTTCCGTCGAAGCAGCGCGGACGCTTCGCGGCACGGAGCGCACGCTCGACTCTTTGGGACGCGAACTGCGGCTTCTGCGCGACACCTACCGCGAGGCGCCCTTCGAAGGAGACCTTCGCACGCGCGTCGAAGAGCTCTGCGCCTTCATTGCGCAAGCCGACCGGATCGTTCCCGCCGCGGCGCAGCTGCGCGCTTGGGGAATTTTGGACGTGACGCCCGTGTGCACCGATGAACCGCACTGGTGTCCCGCAGCACTGCAAAGGGCGATTCATGGAGACGTCTGACGCCGTCGCCGCGCGCTTCTCGAGCGCCCTTTCAACCTACGAAGAGCACGCCCGCGTGCAGCGGGAGGCGGCCGACCACTTGACGGAACGACTTCTCTCGCTTCGCACGTCCTTCGGACGGGTCTTCGAAGTGGGCTGCGGAACGGGACGCTGGAGCCGGACGCTCGCCGCCCGGGCGGACATCGGCGCCCTGTGGTTGAACGACCTCTCGCCCGAACTCACGAGCGAAGCCCGACAGCGGCTCCCCGAGGCGGTTCGCGAAAAGACCGGGGTCCTCGCGGGCGACGCCGAGCGCGTCGTTTGGCCCGAGGGGCTCGATCTCGTGCTCGCGGGTTCGGTTCTGCAGTGGTTTTCGCGGCCGGAAGCGTTCTTCGAAAACCTTCGGCGCCGTCTTCGTCCCGGAGGACTCGCCGCCGTCGTCACCTACGGTCCCGAAAACTGTCGGGAAGTGAAGGCCTTGACCGGACGGGGGCTCGCCTATCCCGACGCGGAGACGCTCTTACGCTTTGCCGCGGGCTTTCGGGTGCATCACCGATCGGAAGAGGTTCGTCGCGAACGTTTTGCTACGCCCCGCGCGGTGCTTCGCCACCTGCGCGCGACGGGCGTCACGGGGACGCACGACGGTTTCCGGTGGACGAAAAGAAGTCTTTTCGCCTTTGAAGAGGCGTATCGGGCGCGTTTCGCCGCGGACGACGGCGAAGAGAGCGTGCATCTCACGTATCATCCCGTCATCCTGCTTTTGGAGAAACCCTCATGACCCTGCAGTTTGTAAGCGGCATCGACACGGATGCCGGCAAGACCGTCGCGACGGGCTGGCTCGCCGCACGCCTGTTGGAAGAAGGGCGAAAGGTCGTCACCGCAAAGCTCGTGCAGACGGGCTCGGACGAACTCTCGCCCGACATCCTGACGCACCGCCGCCTCATGGGGACGGGACTTCTCCCCGCCGACCGAGACAGGCGCACGATGCCCGAAACCTTCCGCTATCCGGCCTCGCCCCATCTCGCGGCCGAACTCGACGGACGGGCGGTGGATTTTGCAAAGATCGAGGGCGCGCTCGCTTCGCTTGACGCCGAGTACGAGACGGTGCTCGTCGAAGGGGCGGGCGGCCTCATGGTGCCGCTCACGCGCGAGCTCCTCACGATCGACTACGTGGCCGAAAAGGGCTGGCCCGTCTGGTTCGTGACGTCGGGAAAGCTGGGCTCCGTCAACCACACCCTTTTGTCGCTCGAGGCGATGAAGCGCCGTGACATGCCGCTTGCCGGCCTGATTTTCAACGACTTCTGTCCTTCGCACGACGAGGTGATCGCAAGAGACACGAAGGAATATCTCCGAACCGCCCTTGCGCGCTTCTACCCCGAAGCGCCCTTCCTCATCTGTCCGACGATCGACCTTTGATTGTCCCGACCCCGAAGAAAGCAACGCCGCCCGAAGCCAAGCGCTTCCAGGCGGCGTTTCTCATTCCGAAATGAGGATGTCAGGGTTCGAGCGACTGATAGTCGTCGGGATCGACGAAGCGGCCCTTTTCGCTCAGGAACATCCCGCGCAGCCACTGCACGGCCGGATCCTTGTCGACGCGGACGTGCCAGAGGAAGTGGGGCGTGTAGTCCGAAATGCGCGAGGGCTTGCCGAGAATCACGTAGTCGCCTCCCTCGGCGATGCGGCGCGCGGCGAGCTGCAGGCCCGTCATGGCGACGAGGCCCGTGCCGTGCAGGCACTCGAAGGCCTGCGTGAAGTACGGCACCCAGACGGCTGTTTCGAGCGACCGGTAGGGAATGTCGGACTGATTCGGCATGAAGGGATCTTCGGGCTGGACATTCTGCGAGGGAATGAGGCTCGTCTTCACGAAGCGGTAGCGCAGAATGTCGGATTCGTGCAGCGTTCTGGTGCGCGCGAGTTCGACGAGCGGGTGCGAAGCGTGCACCACGTAGGCGACCGCGTCCCGGCAGATGGGCTGCGAGCGGATGTCGGGATCGTTTTCGTGCGTCGGATAGACGGCGAGGTCGAGCGCCCCGGATTTGAGCTGCATCCCGATGTTGACGTCAAGCGGACGAAAGTCGACCGAAGCGAGCGGCGCCGCCGCGACGATCGCGGGAAGAGCGGGTACGAGATAGTTGTAGACGCCGTAGTCGACCGCACCCACGCGGAAGGTGCGCGTGAGTTCCGCCGGATTGAAGCTGCGTCCGGCGCCCGAGAGAAGTTGCTGATAGTCGAGGAGCATGCCCCGCAGGGTCGGTTCGATTTCGCGCGCCCTCGCGGTCGGAAGCATCCCAAGGTGGTAGCGCGTGAAGAGTTCGTCGCCGAAGATGAGGCGAAGCTTCGAGAGCACGCGGCTCGCCGACGCGACGCTCGTCATGCAGCGTTCCGCCGTCTGCGAAAGATTGAGCGTCTCAAAGAGAGTAACGAAGAGACGCACCGATTCCATGTCCAAAGTAGGCAGTTTTTGTTCCGACATTCCGGCAATCCCCTCGAATAAAAGAAAACGAAGCGCCGCCCTTTCGAGACGGCCTTCGTCTTAAGGATACTCCACCGACCGATGCGCATGGGAGGTCCCGCAAGGCGCATCGGCTTCAGTTTTTCCGAACCTCAGTTCTTCGCTTCCGATTTTTCTTCGGCGGGCGTTTCGGGCGCGGCTTCCTTGAATTCGCGCTGCGCCGCCTGCACCATCTGCATGATGATGGCGTTGGCGACTTCGGCGTCCCGGTCCATTTCCTCTTCCGTCGGATCGCGCCCTTCGGCGAAGGCCTTCTTGCAGCGGGGACCGTCGCGAAGGACGTAGCCCATCACGGTTTCCTCACGCAGGCCCTGCGGCACGGCGTCGGCGCCGTCGGCGAGGTAGAGCGTGCGCATGTCGCTCATGAAGTGGGCGTTGTTGAGGAGTTCCTGCATGAAGGCGGCGTCGGCTTCGTCGACCGAATTGAAGCCGACGAGGTTCATGTTGAAGGCGTCGGCCGCTTCGGGCTTCCAGTCGGGATAGTCGCGCAGGAATTCTTCCGTCACGGCGTTGTCGGCCAACACCTTGTCGAAATCAAGAAGCTCCTTGTTGACGAGCGACAGGTTCGACGTAACGAAGCCCGTGTAGGCGGTGATGAGGGCGTCCTTGCAGTTCGTGACCGAAATGAGGTTTTCCGGACCATATTGGGCGATTTCGCCCGTCATGTCGAGGAAGCTCATCACGAAGTCGATCGCGAAGAGACAGCACAGGTCGCGGCGTCCGAGAATCGCCACCTGTTCGGGGATGCCCGCCTGCGTGAATTTGGCGCGCGCCCAGTTGTCGCGGATCGCCTCGACGACGCCCGAGCCCATCCAGCCCGAGTCGTCCCGCAGATCCGCGCGCATGTCGAGAAGCGTCGCGGCAAGCGCATAGGCGACGCCCGCGACGTGGTCTTCCCGCTCGATCATCGAGAGACGGCTCGAGCGCGAAATCGCATTGGAGAGCGCGTAGGAGAACCCGATGAACATGTCCTGGAGCTGCATGTAGTCGGAGAGGTCCTGATGCTGCACTTCGCAGCCCTGCATGTTCTGCGCGAGGATTTCGAGGTGCGGGAAGCCCTGTTCTTCGTAGAAACGGTTGTTGAGCGACTCGCGAAGGACGTCGAGCATGTAGGTGTAGCCCGTCTTGGCTTCGTTGCGGGCGCGGCGCTTCTTGAGTTTGCGCGCGCGGTCGGGATTGGTTTTGCTCTGCGGCATGATGGTCCTTATTTTGCGTTGCCGGGCACGTGGCCTTAGGTTGAACTTAAGAAGTGTAGAGCGGCAACCTTAAGCCGAGATTTCCGATTGTTTGCCCTTCTCCCGAAGGACAAAGGGGCGGCGCCCATCAAGACGCCGCCCCTTTGCGGAAAGCGGGTTGGAGGGCGTCCCCGCAGGGGTGCGCCGGCCCTCGACCTTACGCGCGCTTCGCGCCGAAAACCGAAAGAAGGACGCCGAGCGCCGCGCCGACGAGGGCCGGCACGATCCAGTCGAGCCCGTGCGCCGCAAACGGCAGCGCGTCGGCAAAGTCCGAGAGCCCGGGCACGCGAACGCCGAAGGCTTCGACGCCCGCAAGAACCGAGAAGATCCCCGTCGCGACGACGGCCGCGGGATAAAGGGCCTTGAGCGCAAGAAGACGCTTGGAGGCTAGCGTGAGGAGGCCGAGTACGATGAGAACGATCGCTACGGGATAGATCGCGACGAGAAGCGGCACCGAGAATTTGAGGATGAGCGTGAGTCCCGCGTTGGCGATCACCATGCTCGCAAACGCGAAGACCTTGGCCCAACCGCGGTAGCCGAGGACCGGAAAGGTCTCGGAGAAGTAGTTGGCGCAACAGGAAATCAATCCTACGCAGGTGTTGAAGCAGGCGATGAAAAAGATGAGTCCCATGAGGACCGTCCCGACGGGCCCGAAGAGGTCGGAAGCGACGAGCGTGAGCGTCTGCGCGCCGTTTTCCATGGACGAGTAAGCCCCGCCCGCCTCCGCTCCGATCACGGCGAGCGCGCCGTAGACCGCGAAGAAGACGCAGGCGGCAATCGCCCCCGCAAAGACCGTTTCCTTCACGACCGTGCCTTCGGAGCGGATCCCGAATGCGCGGATGTTCATGGCGATCACGAGACCGAAATTGAGCGCCGCGATCGTGTCCATCGTCTGATAGCCCTCGATGAAGCCCGTCGCAAAGGCGCCCTGCGCGTAAGCGCCCGTCGGTGCCGCCGCGTCGCCGAGAGGATGAAGGCAAATGCCGAGAAAAAGAAGCGCAATGAGGGTGATGAGCGTCGGACAGAGGAACTTTCCGAGCCGCTGCGTGAGCTTTTCCGGGTTGAGCGCCACCGCGTAGGCGAGCGCGAAAAAGAGAATCGAGTAGACAAACTGTGCGAGGCCCAGGGCGGAAAAGCCCCCGAACGCCGCATCCAGAAGTCCGGCGCCCTCGAGCGCCGGGCGCATCACCATCTCAAAGGACGTGCTCGCCGTGCGGGGAATTGCCAGGCACGGTCCGATCGAAAGATAGATGAGGAGCGTAAAGAGAAACGCAAAGCGCGCGTTAACGCGGGAGGCGAGCGCCGTGAGTCCCCCCGACTCCGCCACCGCCATGACGCCGAGGATGGGAAAGCCGACGGCGGTGACGAGAAAGCCCGCAAGCGCCGCGGGCATGTCGACACCCGCCTGCACGCCGAGAAAAGGCGGGAAAATGAGGTTCCCTGCTCCGAAGAACATGGAAAAAAGCGTCAGGCCGACGAGGAGCCGCTGGGAAAAACGCAGGGAGGAGATTTCTTGCATGAGGTTTCGTTCTTATTGTGGACTGCAGGATAGGGAAAGACAAAAACGCGGCAACGTTCGGACGGTCGTCGAACGAAACCGCGAAAAAGGATGAGGAGGAAGAACAATAGCAGACTTTGCGCCGGTTCCTCGGGAGGGGACGCGCGAATTGTCGGTTTTTACCGCTTCCCGAGGCCCTCCCGTCTCGAAAGCAAGTGCGACAATGACTTGCCGTGCGCTACACTTACGGAAACGGCTCGTTTTTGACAACACGCTTTTTTCAGGACACGGACAAGATGGGCAACATCGACATCGAATGGCTCAAAGCCACGCTTGCGGACGCCGCGGAAGAACTGCAGCGCGCGATCGACCGTCTGGAGACGGACGGCGGAGAAAAAGACGCAGAGCATATCGTCACTCACGACCTCGTGCACGTCTACGCGAAACTCAACTACGCGGTCAACACCCGCGAACTCGGACCGCTTGCGCTCGAAGCGCTCACCGAGGACGAACTCATCGCCTGGCCCGAAATCATGCCTTTTGCGACGCTGGACGAACTCGAAGCCATGGTCGATTTCGAACCGAAGAACTGAAGAAAACCGCTTTTTCCGAAAGCAAACGCCCGCGGGAGCGGCCAGAAAGACCGCGCGCGGGCGTCGTCGTTTTCGCTATTCCGATCAGTCCCTGGCTTCGGGCGCGGGGCGCAGATCGCGCAGGCGCCACCCGAAAAGCGTCATGACGAGGAAGTAGACGACCGCGGCGCCGACAACGAGGCCGAGCGTCCCGCCCGCACGGACGGGCCACGTGAGCGCCGTCCAGGAGACGCCGCGCTGCGCGAACCAGAGACCCGCCGCCATGACGAGGGATCCCGCCGCCACCTGCAGGAGGAACTTTCCCCAGCCCGCGCGGGGACGATAGATCCCGCGGCGACCGAGAATGAGAAGGAGCGACCCCGCGTTCACACAGCTCCCCAAACCGACCGAAAGCGCGAGCCCCGCCTGGTCAAAGAGCGGTACGGTCGCGAGGTTCAGGAGCTGCACGATGACGAGACTCAGAAAGGCGATGCGCACGGGCGTGCGGATGTCCTTTCTCGCGTAGAAGGCGGGCGCGGCAATCTTCAGGGTGATGAGCCCGATGAGCCCGACGGCGTATCCCACCACTGCCCTTGCCGTCTCAGCGACGTCGGCGGCCGAAAAGTTCTTTCCCTGAAATAGGAAAGCGACGAGCGCTTCGGACGTGAGCCAGAGACCGAGCGCCGCGGGAATCCCGACGAGAACGACGAGGCGAAGCCCGTGATCGAGCAGTGCGTTGTAGCGCTCGGCGTCGCCTCTCGCGTGCGCGGCGGAAAGACCCGGCAAGAGCACCGTTCCGAGCGCAACACCCAGGAGCGCCGTCGGAAACTCCATCAGGCGGTCGGCGTAGTTGAGCCAGGTCACGGCCCCGTGTCCCAAGTGCGAGGCGATGTTCGTGTTGATGAGAATCGAGAGCTGCGCGACGCCCACCCCGAAGAGCGCGGGGAGCATGAGAGAGAGAACCTTTCGCACGTCCGTGTCGGCGAGCGACGCGCGAATCCCGCGCGGGCGCAGGACGCAGCCGAGTTTGGCGAGCGCCGCGATCTGGGCGCCCAACTGCAAAACGCCTCCAATCAAGACGGCGGCGGCCAACGCCCAGATGGGCTCGTCAAAGTACGGGGTGAGAAGGATCGTCGCGCCGATGAAGCTGAGATTCAGAAGAATCGGCGTCGCCGCTGGAATCGCAAAGCGCTTCATCGTGTTCAGAATCGACGCCGCAAGGGCGACCAAACTCATGAAAGCGATGTAGGGGAACATCCAGCGCGTGAGCGCCACGGCAAGATCGAAGGCTTCGGGGTCGGAGCGCATGCCGCCCGCGATCGCAAGAACGAGAAGCGGGGCCGCGAGGACGCCCAAAACGCTCGCCGCGAAGACGGCGAGACCGAGGATCGTGAAGACGTGCTCCAAAAAGCTCTGCGTGCGCTCGGCAGCGTTTCGCTCGCGCACGTCCGAGAGCATCGGAACGAAGGCCTGCTGAAAGGCGCCTTCGGCAAAGAGACGGCGCAGCATGTTCGGCAGACGAAAGGCCACGTAGAAGGCGTCCGTCGCGGCGGTCGCGCCGAAGTAGCGGGCGATCAGCATGTCGCGGATCACGCCCGTGATGCGGCTCACGAGCGTGAGGCCGGAGACGGTGAGCGCGGAGCGGAGTAAAGACATCGGTGCGGCATCCCTTGGGAGCGGTCGGAGGCGAAAGCGGCCGGGCTCAATCCCCTGCCGTCCGGACGAATCGCGGCTTCGTCGCCGAAGCGCACAATTTTTCCTGCCTTCCGTTTGTTTTTTGATCGGAAAATTGTTATAGTTTAGGACTTTTCGGAATCCGCAAAGTGTAACGCGTCCGGACGCTTCTACGGAAGACGGTCCTGCGGGATTTGCAAAACTCGGCCAACGTGTCTTGGGCAACTATGGGCGTAACTCTCGCGAACGCCCGCCTCGGTTTGGTTTTCAGCCCGTCCGGAGCCTTTGACGGACCCGAATAAGATTTTTTTCGAAAAAAAGACTTCACTTCAAGCGAGCCCCGCTCGCGTGTAAGGAGCTCTCGGCGGTTGACGAGTCTCTTCTGCCGACCGACTCCATTTGCTAAGGACATTCACAAATGGCTAATACCAAGCAAGCTCGTAAGCGCGCCCGTCAGATCGTTGCGCGTAACCTGCACCTCTCGGCTCAGCGCAGCCAGTTCCGCACCGCCATCAAGGCCGTGCGCAAGCTCATCGTCGCCGGCGACAAGGCTGCCGCTCAGGAAGCCTTCAAGAAGGCCGAATCCGTGATCGATGCGATGGCTCGCAAGGGCGTTCTCCACGCCAACGCCGCCGCTCGTCACAAGAGCCGTCTGAGCGCCTCGATCAAGGCCATGGCCTAATTGCGAGATGCTTTGCGTTCGGGGACGCGAGAGTCCCCGGGCGAAGAAAAACCCCGCCGTTGCGAGACGAGCGGGGTTTTTTGCGTCTTAGCGTTCCGTTCTCAGGTCTTTTCGCCGACCACGACGGGTTCGAGTTCGAGCCGGAGGCCGAAGCGATCCTCGACGTCCGAGCGGATGTCTTCGGCCACGCGCAGGACGTCCTCACCCGTCGCGCCGCCGAGATTCACGAGAATGAGGGCGTGGCGCTTGTAGACGCCCACCGAGCCCCGCTCGGCTCCCTTCCAGCCCGCGGCTTCGATGAGCCAAGCGGCGGCTAGCTTGCGGCGCCCCCCGCCGAGGGGATAGGAAGGAATCCCGGGGTGTTCCGTGAGGATGTGGTGCCAGAGGAGTTTCTCCGCGACGGGGTTCTTGAAGAAGGACCCCGCGTTGCCGATTTCCTTCGGGTCGGGAAGCTTGGCCGCGCGCACCGCGCGCACGGCGGCGGCCACCGTCTGCGGCGTCGTGGGTTCGAGACGCGTCTTGCGGTAGGCTTCGAGGTCCTTGTAGTCGACGCGCGCCACCCATTCCTTCGGGAAGCGAAGCACCGCCGAGAGGATCACTTCGCCCTTCCCCGCCTCGGTCTTGAAGCGCGAATGGCGGTAGCCGAAGTCGCAGTCGGCGACTCCGTAGTCGACGACGCTTCCGTCGGGACGGAGTACGCGGACGGATTCGATTCGTTCGGCCATTTCGAGCCCGTAGGCGCCCGCGTTCTGTACGACGGCGCCCCCGACCGTTCCGGGAATGGCGGCGAGGTTTTCCAAGCCCCCGACGCCCGCGTCAAGGAGCGCGTCGATCACGTCGTCAAGGGTCTCCCCCGCTCCCGCTTCGAGGAGCGTGTCGCCCGTCGCTTCGTCGCGCGTCAGAAGAAAGCCGCGCAGATCGAGCTTCACGACGAGTCCCGGAACCTTCGAGAGGAAGATCGTGTTGGAGCCGCCCCCGAGAATCGTGACGGGGAGGTTTTCCGCCTTCGCGCTTTCGAGCGCTTCGCGCAGTTCCCCTTCGTTTTCCACCCGAACGAACCGTTCCGCCGCGGCCTTCGTCTGAAAGGTCGAGGAATGCGTCAAGTCATAGTCGCGGAAAATTTCCAGTGCCATATGGCCTCCAGCCGTGCGAGCGGCCCGGCCGCTCCGAATTCTGTTTCTTCAAAAAACCATTATAGGGAGGCTTTCGCTACAATCAGGGCTTCCCGCAACATACGGAAAAGGAAAAGACATGCCCAGCTTTGACGTGGAACTCAAGGTCGATGCGGTCGAACTCAAGAACGCCGTCGATCAGGCTCAGAAGGAAATCGGCACGCGCTACGACTTCCGCGGCACGGCCGCGGCCGTCGAGCAGAAGGATCTCGAACTCACGCTCATCGCCGAGTCGGACTTTCAACTCCGTCAGGTCCGCGACGTTCTGATCGGCAAACTCGCCAAGCGCGGCGTCGACGTGCGTTTCCTCGATGAATCGAAAGCCGTGGAGAAAATCGGCGGCGACAAGTTGAAGCAGACGATCGTAGTGAAGTCCGGGATCGACAAAGACCTCGGCAAGAAGATCCAGACGACGGTCAAGAACGCCAAAGCCTTGAAGCTCTCCGCTTCGCTTCAGGGCGACGTCGTGCGCGTCTCGGGCGCCAAGCGCGACGCCCTGCAGGAATGCATCGCCCTTTTGCGAAAGGAAATCGAAGAGGCTCCGCTCTCCTTCGGGAACTTCCGCAATTGATCATGTCGGAAGGTCCGGCCTTCCGACATGCAGTCCTGCCGCAGTGCGGCCTCCTTCGGCACCCGGTTTCGAACGGGTGCCGTTTGTTTTCTTCGTCTCGCTCAAGATCCGCCCGGATCCGACCTTCCCTCCTCTCAGGCAAGGAGAAAATCGATTCCTCCCGCAGTCGGTCTCTGTCTGCAAAAAAGAAAATTTCGCTTCTCCAATCCGAACGCAAGAGACGTAAGGCATTCGCACTAGGTCAAGAAAATCGGGGCGCCCTATAGTGAGGAAATACGCGCCGTTTTCTCCTCTTCGTCGGAGAGGTCGAATAAGAGCGCGTCCGACTCACCCCTCAAGGACTCCCCATCATGTACAACTTCATGGCCGCATTCATCATCTGCGGCGCCGTCGTCCTCATCGGCGAAATCGTAGCGAAACTCACAAAAGCGTGGGTTCCGTCCGTCTTCGTTTCCGCCGTCGTCCTCCTCATCGGCTACTGGACGGTCATCCCCAAGGAACTCGTCACCGAAGCCCACCTGATGCCGTTCGGCAACACCCTCGCGATGATGCTCATCATCACCCACATGGGGACGATGATCAGTCTCGAAACGCTTCTCGCCCAGTGGCGCACCGTCGTCTTGTGCGTCCTCGGGCTCGCTGGCATGTGCGGCCTCGCCTACTTCGTCTGCCCCTTCTTCATGGAACGCGAACTCATCATCGCGGGCCTGCCGCCGCTCACGGGCGGGATCGTCGCCGCCACGATGATGCAGACGGCCGCGCAGGAAGCGGGCCTCACCACGGCCGCGGTCTTTGCGATTTCCATGTACTGCATCCAGGGCTTCGCGGGCTATCCCCTCACCGCCATCGTTCTGAAGCGCGAAGGCGCTCTGCTCCTTGAAAAGTACCGCAGCAGCAAGACCCACGCCGCCAACGGCCCGATGCTCGACGTGACGAAACTCCCCGACGAACAGACACACGGCATTCTGCACCTTCCCGAATCCTGGAACAGTCCCGTCGTCATGCTCATGAAGCTCGGCATCGTCACGTGGCTCGCCATGCTCCTTGGCGGCTGGACCGGCATCTCGGGCGCCATCTGGTGTCTGGTTCTGGGCGTCGTCTTCTGCCGCCTCGGGTTCCTCGAACCCAACATCCTCACGAAGGCGAACTCCTACCAGATCATGCTCTTCGCGCTCATGATGTTCATCTTCGACGGTCTCAAGGCCTGCACGCCCGAAATGCTCGTTTCGATCATCGTCCCGATGTTCGTTTTGATCATCATCGGTCTGATCGGCATGTTCATCGTCGCCTACTTCGTCGCGCGCGCCCTCAAGATTTCGATCTGGCTCGGCTTCGGCAACTGCCTTACGGCCCTCTACGGCTTCCCCTTCAACGCCATCATCACCGAATCGATGTGCAAGGAAATGGCCGCGACCGAAGACGAACGCGAATACCTCATGGCCCACATGTTCCCCTCGATGATCGTGGGCGGCTTCTCGACCGTCACGATCACGTCGGTCATCATCGCCGGTCTCTTCGTAAACCTCTTCTGACGTCCAATCTTTTCGGGACGCACACCTCCGTTCGTCCCCGTCTTTTAGCAAAGGACACACCAAAATGAATCTTCTCGACCTCGAGCCCAAATACGCCGACTACCAGATCCGGATGCGCCGGCTCTTTCACACCTGCCCCGAAGCGAGCACCAAGGAATTCCAAACCGCCAAGCTCATCCGCGCGGAACTCGACAAGATGGGCATTCCCTGGCGCGAATGCGGCATGCCCACGGGCACGCTCGCCACGATCAAGGGCGCCCGTCCGGGCCGCACGATTCTCCTTCGCGGCGACATCGACGGCCTTGAAGTGACGGAACAGACGGGCCTCGAATATGCGAGCAAGAACGAAGGCTTCATGCACGCCTGCGGTCACGACTGCCACATCTCCATGCTTTTGACGGCCGGGAAGATTCTGAACGACCTGCGCGACCGTCTCTCGGGCACCGTGGTGCTCTGCTTCCAGCCCGCCGAAGAAGTCGGCAAGGGCGCTGCGGCCATGATTGCCGACGGTGCGCTCGAAGGCGTCGACGCGGCTTTTGGCATTCACGTCTGGTCCGACGTTCCGACGGGCCACGTCGCCGTGCGCACGGGCCCGATGATGGCCGCGGGCGACGAATTCGAAATCGAAGTTTTCGGGAAGGCCGGCCACGGCGCCATGCCGCACTGCTGCTCCGACGCGACCCTCATGGCGAGCGCGATTGCGCTCAACCTGCAGACGATCGTCTCGCGCGAAACCGATCCGATCGACACCGCCGTCGTGACGGTCGGGATGCTCAATTCGGGCACGCGCTTCAACGTCATCAGCGGCTACGCGAAGTTGATCGGCACGACGCGCTGCTTCAAGCCCGAAATTCGCGCGCGCTTCCCCGAACAGCTCGAACGCATTGCCAAGGAAACCGCCCGCGCGATGAACGGCGACGCGAAGCTCACCTACAACGCCCTCATTCCGCCCACCTTCAACGACGCCGACATGGCCGAACGCGTGCGCGTCGCGGCGAAGAAGCTCTTGGGCGAAAACGCCCTCTACGACTACCCGCCGAGCATGGGCGGCGAAGACTTCGCGTACTATCAGGAAAAGGTTCCGGGCGCCATGTGCTTCCTCGGCGTTCGCAACGAAGCCTGCGGCGCCGTCTACGCGCAGCACCACAACTGCTATCAGGTCGACGAAGCGATGCTCGTGAAGGGCGCGCTCCTGCACGCCCAGATGGCGGTCGACTACCTCGGCCTCGAATGCCAATAAACTACTGAAACGTAAGTCTGATGGCAATGGGGGCGCCCGACCGGGCGCCCCCATTCACTTTGTAGATCCGTTTTTCTCAGGCCCCGAGCCGCTCGAGGACCTTCTTTTCGATCGCTTCGCTCGTCAAGCCCACTTCGGCGAGAAGCTCCGCCTGCGTGCCGTGATCGACGAAGCGGTCGGGCAGACCGAAGCGCATCACGGGAACCGTGAGGCCCTCGTCGGCGAGCACCTCGAGAACCGCGTCGCAGGCGCCGCCCGCGAGCTGTCCCTCTTCCGCGGCGACGATGAGCTCGTGCGTGCGCGCGGCTTCGAGCACCGCTTCCCGGTCCAAGGGCTTCACAAAACGCATGTCGATGAGCGTTCCGCCCAAGTGTTCGGCGACTGGGCGCAGAACGTTCGTCATCGAGCCGAACCCGAGGAAGGCTACGCGTTTCCCTTCGAGCAGCTTGCGGGACTTCCCGATCGGAATCGTTTCGTCGCCCGCCGTCACTTCGACGCCCGGACCGCGCCCTCTCGGATAGCGCACCGCTGCGGGGAGACGGCACTCGTAACCGGTGTTGAGCATCAGACGGCATTCGTTTTCGTCCGAAGGCGTCATGACGACCATGTTCGGAATGCTCCGCAACTGTGCGATGTCGAAGACCCCGTGGTGCGTCGCCCCGTCGGCGCCCACGAGGCCGCCGCGGTCGATCGCAAAGAGCACGGGGAGGTTCTGGAGCGCCACGTCGTGAATCACCTGATCGATCGCACGCTGCAGGAAACTCGAATAGATGGCGAGGACCGGTCGGATCGGCGTCGTCGCCAACCCGGCCGCATAGGTGACGGCGTGCTGCTCCGCAATCGCCACGTCGCGGTAGCGGGTCGGAAAGCGCTTCGCGAATTCGACGAGCCCCGAACCCTCGCGCATGGCGGGAGTGATCCCGTAGAGCATCGGATCCTTTTCGGCGCGGTCGCAAATCCACCGTCCGAAGACCTGCGTGTAGGTGGGCTTGGCCGGTTTCGCGCTCGGCAGAATGCCGACGTCGGGATCGAACTTGCCGACGCCGTGATAGGTCGTCGGATCGGCTTCCGCGGGGGGATAGCCCTTTCCCTTCTTCGTCACGACGTGCAGGACACAGGGACCGTCGAGCTTGCGAAGGTTTCGGAGCACTTCGAGAAGTTCGGGGAGGCTGTGGCCGTCCACCGGTCCGAAGTAGTTGAGGTCGTACGCCGAGAAGATGCCCGACGGAGGCGAAACGAAGTTGATCGCCTGCTTTTCCATGCGTTTGGCGACTTCCCAGAGGCCGGGAACGGGCTTGAGGACCTTCTTGCTCAGTTCGCGCGCGTTCATGAAGGTGCGCGTCGAGACAATCTTCGCCAAATGCGAGGAAAGTGCGCCCACGGGCGGCGAAATCGAGCAGTCGTTGTCGTTCAGGATGATGAGAAGCTTCAGGCCCTTCTTGTAGACCCCCGCGTCGTTGAGCGCCTCGAGCGCCATGCCGCCGGTAAGCGCCCCGTCGCCGATCACGGCGACGTGCCAGCGGTCTTTGACTCCGAGAAGCGCGTCCGCCACCGCCATCCCGAGAGCGGCCGAAATCGAGGTCGACGAGTGCGCAGTCCCGAAGGCGTCGTACTCGCTTTCGCAACGCTTTGGAAAGCCGGAAATCCCGTGGTACTGACGCAGCGTCCCCATGCGGTCGCGACGTCCGGTGAGCATTTTGTGGGCGTAGGCCTGGTGACCCACGTCCCAGATGATCTTGTCGTCAGGCGTGTTGAAGACGGCGTGAAGCGCAATCGCAAGCTCCACGGCGCCCAAGGAGCTCGAGAGGTGCCCGCCCGTCTGCGAGACGGACCACACCATGAAGTCGCGGATTTCCTTCGCAAGAATCGCGAGGCTTCCGTCACTCAGGACCCGTACGTCTTCCGGAGAATCAATGCCGTCCAAAATCGGCGTGTTCGGTTTTTCCATGCATTCTCCTCAGAATGAGCGGTTGAGGACATAGTCGGCGATTTCGCCGAGGCGCTTCGTCGCGTCGGGAGCGAGCCCTTCGGTCTTCGCGACAAGATCGAGCCCGAACTGCGCTTCGGCGCGCAGTTCCCCGGCCTTCTTCCTGGCGCCTTCGAGGCCGAGAATCGAAACCCAGGTGGGCTTGTCGTCCTTTTCGTCCTTCCCTGCGGTCTTCCCCAAGACAGCCGTCTCCTGCGTGCAGTCGAGAATGTCGTCGATCACCTGGAAGGCAAGGCCCAAAGCCTGCGAATAGACGGCGAGACCGCTTCGCCCTTCGTCGGGGAGATTCGTCCAGTCACCCGCCTGCGCGCCCATGAGCACCGCGGCGCGAATGAGCGCCCCCGTCTTCATCGTCTGCATGCGAAGAAGCTCCGCTTCCGTGGGATGCCCTCCCACCATCGCGAGATCCAACGCCTGCCCGCCCGCCATGCCGTAGAAACCCGACGCGTGCGAGAGCGTGCGCACAAGACGCAACACCGTTTCCGCGGGCGCATCCGCGCCCGAAAGCACGCTGAAGGCTTCCGTCTGCAGAGCGTCGCCCGCCAACATCGCAAGGGCTTCGCCGTACTGCACGTGCACCGTGGGCTTGCCGCGGCGCAACTGATCGTTGTCCATCGCGGGCATGTCGTCGTGCACGAGCGAGTAGCTGTGGATCATCTCGAGCGCCAAGGCCGCGCGGTCGAGCACCGCCTCAGGGGCGCCCGTCACGCTACCCGCCGCGTAGCAGAGAAGCGGCCGGATGCGCTTGCCGCCACCGAGAAGCGCGTAGCGCATGGCGCCCGCAAGGCGCTTGGGCTCGCGTCCGGGCACGGGGCTCAGAGACTGAGCAAACCATTCGAAATGGCGTTGACGTTCGCGCTGCCAAGTCGCGAAGGCACTCGAGGCGGAGGTTTGGGTCATATCGGAAACTTTCGGGGATGAGGGAGGAGGAGAATCAGTTGGCCGGCGTCTTCGGGCGGAGTCGTTCGATGACTTCCTGCGCGCGGTTGAGTTCGGCCTGACATTGGTCGAGCAGCGCACGGCCGCGTTCGTACCCGGCCACGCTTTCGCGAAGCGTAATCTCGCCCGTCGTCATGCGCGTGGTGAGGGCTTCGAGCTCTTCGAGCGCTTCCTCAAAGGAAAGCTCTTCGACGGGGCGTTCCGTCTTTTCAGGGGAATTCGACATGCGCGACCTGCTGCAGGTGGATGGAGAGAGACTCTCTTCTCCCGTTGGATAAAAGATGCCTTGAAAAGAACACTTTTCAAAAAAGGCCGAATACTGATTATAGCGGTTCGCCTTTCTCCACCCCGCAGGATTTTGGGGGTTGGCCTTTCTTCCGAAGGAAAAGCGCTCAATGCACGTGCGCGTCGATCGTTTGGGAGGTTTCGGCGTGTTCGAAATGCGCGTGCCCCTCTCCTTCGGGATGAATGTGTCCGAGAAGCACGAAGCTCAGGCCCACGCCCGCGAGAAAGAGCAGAATGTCCGCGACGACGCCCCGTCTCGAGCGCTCCGCGCTCATTACTTCAGGAAGGAAACTGCGAAGCGTGATAAAGAGGAAGGACGCGGCCGAGGCGGCGAGGACGTGGGGAAGGTAGGCCGAGTGCGAAAGAAAAAGGCTGCCAGCCGCACCGCCCGCAAGGGTCGACGCCGCGGGAATGAGAAAGACCGCGATCGTGCGGCCGCGAGGCCACCCGAGCGACTTGACGAGTGCCATGGACCCCGCCTCCTGAGGAATTTCATGAAGGAGCACCGCTCCTGCGGCAAGCCACCCGAGCGAGCCGCTCACTTGGAAGGCCCCCGCCACGACGATCCCGTCGACAAAGCCGTGAAGTGAACAACCGAAGAGAAGCGCGAAGGCTTCGACGCCGCGGTCGTTTTTGTGATGGTCCTTGTCGGCGTTCGTGCGGTGACCGTGGGCGGCATGGCCGCCCCAAGCGTGAAGAAGTCCTTCAAAGAGCACGAAAAAGACGACGACCGCCAAGGCGCTCTGCCCCACCCGCTCCGGGTCCGCACCCGACGAGAAGGCTTCAGGCAACAGATGCCCGAGCGCGACGCCCAACAACAACCCGCAGGCAAGCGGCACGAAGGCGTTACCGAAGCGGCGGCACCACCCGAAGGTGAGCCAGGTCGCCGCGGCGAGCGCCAGAAGGCGCGTCAACAAGTTGGCCGAAAGGATTTCAAGCATGGGGAATCGTCGGAAAAGAAAACGTGCTCCCCGACGAGGGAAAGCGAAAGAAACTCATTGTACGTAGGTTCGACGCCTTTTGGCGTCGACAGACTGAGGAAAGAGAACGAAACGCGGGGGCTTTTCGTCGGAACAGATCTTTCCAAAGAGCGACCTTTGCGTCATGAAGCCGTCATCTAGAAACCCCTTTTGTCACGCAACCGTAACACCCTTGTAAAGGCCCTGTCACAAGGCTTCCCTAGACTCCATTTCGAACCGGGACGCGATCGTCCCGCCCATGAACGAACTTTTTGAGAGTCTCATGACCACCAAGAAACACTTCGCCGCCGCGCTCGCGTCGGCCCTTCTGTGCATCGCGGGCACGAACGCCCAGGCGACCGAGATCTATCCCGTGGACGCCGCCCGTTTCATGACGAACGCCAAGTTCGACTTCAAGGTCGAATTCGACACCGTCGTCGACCGCAAGGATGTCACGATCCGGATCAACGGAGACGACTTTGCGAAGACCTTCACGGGCAACGAACTCTGGACGCCCAAGGAAGCGGACGCCGAAGGTTCGGCCCTCATGATCCGCGACGTCGAGATCAAGAAGCCCGGCAAGTATGAAGTGACGGTGAAGAGCCCCGAAGGCGAAAAGACCGTTCGCTGGGACCTCTACACGACGCCCGAAAAGGCCGTTGCCAAAAACGTCATCATTCTTCTCGCCGACGGTCTTTCGGTCGGCCACCGCACGGCCGCCCGCATTATGTCGAAGGGCGTCACGAACGGCATGTACAACGCCCCGCTCGCGATGGACGACATGCCGCACATGGCGCTTCTCGGCACGAGCTCCGTCGACACGATCGCGGCCGACAGCGCGAACACGGCTTCGGCCTACATGACGGGTCACAAGTCGAGCGTGAACGCGCTCGGCGTCTACGCCGACCGCACGAAGGCGAGCCAGGACGATCCGCGTCAGGAAACGATCGCCGAACTGCTTCGCCGCAAGACCGGCAAAGCCATCGGCATCGTGAGCGACGCTGAAGTGGAAGACGCGACGCCCGCCTCGGTCGTCGCCCACACGCGAAAGCGCGACGACAAGGCCGACATCGTCGGGATGTTCTACAACGTGAAGCCCGACGTCCTCATGGGCGGCGGTTCGGCCTACTTCCTCCCGAAGTCGACCCCGGGTTCGAAGCGCAAGGACGACAAAAACTACATCGACATGTTCCAGCAGGCGGGTTACAAGCTCGTCACCGATCGCGAAGCGCTCGCCCAGGCGGGCGACGCCACGAAGCTTCTCGGGCTCTTCCACACGGGCAACATGGACGGCTGGATCGACCGCCATCAGTGGAAGGGCAACACCGTGAAGAAGTTCCCCAAGCAGCCCGACCTCACCGAAAGCTTCGACGCCGCGATCAAGGTGCTCGAAAAGAATCCCGAAGGCTTCTTCCTGATGCTCGAAGCCGGTCTCGTCGACAAGATGTCGCATCCCCTGGACTGGACGCGCTCGGTCGCCGAAACGATCGCCTTCGACAAGGTCGTGGAAGCCGCACAGAAGTACTGCGACGAACACCCCGACACGCTCTTGATCGTCACGGGCGACCACACGCACTCGATTTCGGTCGCGGGCACGGTTGACGACAACAAGGAGGGGCGCGACATGCGTGAAAAGGTGGGCGTCTACGCGGCCGCGGGCTATCCCAACTACAAGGATGAAAACGGCGACGGCTTCCCCGACGACTTCGCTCCCTCGAAGCGCCTTGCGGTCTTCTTCGGTGCGCACCCCGACTACTACGAAACCTATCGTCCCCACCCCGACAAGACCTTTACGCCGGCGGTGAAGAACGAAAAGGGCGAGTACGTCGCCAACGAAGCCTACAAGAACGAGCCCGGCGCTCACTTCGTCGAAGGCAACCTCCCGCGCAGCGAAAGCCAGGGCGTGCACACGGTCGACGACCTCGTCGTCACGGCCCGCGGCCCCAATGCCGAAGCGATCCGCGGCTTCATGAATTCGACGGAAATCTTCCGAGTCATGGCCGAAGCCCTCGCGCTCGGCCGTTAAGTCCCTCTTGGGCGATCCAGGGCGCCCTTCGCCGGGCGCCCCTTGCGCGGGCGTTTCTCCCGTCCTTCGTGAGAGGCGGAGAGCGCCCGGTTTTTTCTTCCCGACGCGGCGGGACCGTGCTCCCCGGAGCACCGTTTCTTGCCGGGGTCCTTTTTCTCATCGACCCGTATGAACCGAAGAACCTTTCTTTCCGCGGCGCTTTGCGGCGCCCTTGCCGCCCTCTCCGGCCCCGCGTCCGCGGCTTCGCATCCCTCGCTTTCCTTCGACGAAATGTATTCGGGCGTGAGCGTCCTGGGCCTGCAGTTCTCCGACAAGCTCAAGAGCCTCGCGGGCGGTCCCGTCGCCGTGCGGGGCTTTATGGCGCCGCCCCTGAAGGCGGACGCCAAGTTCCTCGTCCTGACGAAGGAACCCGTCAGCCTTTGCCCCTTCTGCAATTCAGATCAGGACTGGCCCGACAACATCATCGTGGTGTACCTGAGTGAAAAGACCGAATTCGTACAGAACAACCGCCTGATCGAAGTGCGGGGGACGCTTCAGGTGGGCTCCTTCACGGACGAGGAAACGGGATTCGTGAGCCTCGTTCGGATCGTCGACGCAACGTTCGAGGTCGTGTGATGCGGCTTCTTCTCGAAAACGTGCGCGTGCGCGCGGCCGACGGCACCGCCGAAAGAACGCTCCTTTCCGTCGACCGCTTCACCCTCGCCTCGGGCGAACGTCTCGGCCTCAAGGGCGCATCGGGGTCCGGCAAAACGACCTTTCTCAAGACGATCTCCGGAATTCTGCGCGCCGAAGGCTCGGTCCTTTGGGACGACACGGACCTTTCGCGCCTTTCGGAAGCCGAGCGCGATGCCTGGCGCGGTCGCAACGTCGGTTTTCTCTTTCAGGACTTCCGGCTCTTCGACGGCCTCAACGCACTCGAAAACGTGCTGCTTCCCGTCACCTTCACTCGCTCGATCACGGACGCCGACCGCCGGAGGGGAGGCGAACTTCTCGCGCGCTTCGGCGTTCGTCCGCAGACGGAAGCGTCGCGCCTTTCGCGAGGCGAAATGCAGCGGACGGCCCTCGTACGGGTGCTTCTGCAGTCCCCCGCCGTGATCCTCGCCGACGAACCGACGGCGAGTCTTGACAAACTCAATGCGCGCGCCGTGATGACGGCGCTTACGGAAGCCGCAGAGGAACTCCGAAGCACCCTCATCGCCGTGACGCACGACCCGGAAATGCTCGCGACGCTCCCGCGCGTCGCCTCGATTGAAGAAGGCCGATTGAAGGAGGCGTCATGAACGTTCTGCTCTTTTGGAAAAACGAACTTCGCGTCAACCGGGGCGTCCTGATCGGCCTCTCGCTTCTTCTGACGCTTGCCGTGGCCTTGGCCGTCGCCGCGTCAGAAACGAGGAGCATGCTCCGCACCGCGAGCGCCGCGGCGGCGGAGCGCTTCGACCTGCTCGTGGGCGCCAAGGCGAGCCCCACCGCGCTTCTCTTCGGAACGGTGTATCTCAGAGACGAAGCGCTTCCGATCGTCCCCGCCGAAACGCTCAAGCTCTTTCAAAACCAAAAGGACGTGCGCTGGGCCGCGCCCGTCGCCTTCGGCGACCGCGCGGGCGAAGCGCCCCTCGTCGGCACCACCCGCACGCTCGTCACCTTCGGAGACACCCTGCCGCTCTCCGAAGGCCGCGTCTTCTCCTCGCGCTTCGAAGCCGTGGCGGGCGCTTCCTCGGGCTTCCAAATCGGCGACGAAGTCCGTCCCGTGCACGGTCGCGTCGAAGGCGCGGGACACGAACACGACACGCACTTTGAAGTGGTCGGCGTGGCGCCTCCCACGGGCACGCCCTGGGACCGCGCCGTCCTGATTCCGATCGAAGCCGTCTGGGCCGTGCACGAGCACGCCAAGCCCGGCGAAGAACACGCGCACGAAGAGCCCTTTGAATCGTGGATGACGGGCGACCTCTCGAAACTCCCCGGCTTTTCCGCGGTCGTCGTGAAGCCCGCCACGATCGCGGGCGCCTACAAGCTTCGTCAGACCGCCAACGCCGCCCACGTCACGGACGCACGGGGTCTTCCGGTCAACCTCATGGGCGTCTTCACGGGCGAGGTGCTCGTCAACCTCTACGCCGTCCTCGGAAACGCCTCGGTCGCGCTCGACGTCCTCACGGCCGCGGCGGTGCTCATTGCGCTCGCCGCCGCCGTGATCACCGGGGGCGTGCTCGGGCGGCTGCGCCTTCCCGTCTTTCTGCAGCTTCGCACCATGGGCGCGCCGAGACGCTACGTCGCCCTCGTAGTGTGGCTCCTGATCGTCACGGTAGCCGCTTCGGGCGCTCTTGCGGGCCTCGTTCTCGGCACGGCGGGCGCCTTCGGCGCGGGCCTCGCGCTCACGCACGAAACGGGGATCGCCATGTCGCCCGCCCTTGCGGGAGCGGAAGCAAAAATCATCCTCACGACGCTTGCCGCGGGCGCCCTCTTTGCGCTCCTTCCCGCCGTCGCCGCGGGACGAGCCAAACTCAACTGACCCCCCTTTCTCTTTGCCTTCTCACCGCGTCCGCCTTCGGCGGGCGCGTCTTTTTCTTTTTGAAGAGACTCCTGGTTTCGGGCGCGCAAACGAACGAAAAGGCGCCTTGTCCGTAATTCTCTCGTCACGAAAAATTCACCGAGATGTCACCGTCTTGAGATCGGGTTGTCACAAGGCTTCGGCACAATCCCTCCCGTCCATCCACAAAGACACACGACAGGAGACTTTTGAATGAACTCCCTCAACCGCCGCAACTTCCTCACGACCGCCGCCGCGCTCGGCACCTTCACGCTCTTCGGCACCGCGCCGATCGCGCACGCCGCCGCGGCGCCCAAAACCGCCCGTTCGATCGGCGACGTGCTCTCGATGAGCCCGATCGAGGTCGCGCAGGAAAGCGACGTCGTGCAGACGGCCTGGAAGATGATCCTTGAGAGCGCGAAGAAGCTGCAGAACGCCGAAACGCGCGCCGCCGTGCTCAAGATTCTCGAAAATCCCGCCCCCACGATCGTCAACGGCGACGAATCCACGATCCGCGCCGTCCTCGTTGAAAAGGGACTCCTTGACGCGAAGCGCACGAAGGTCTTCCCCGAAAACGGCAACGCCTCGGCCTCGCCGCAGCCCTTCTGGTCGGCCCCGGGTTCGGGCTTCGCCTCCCACCACGCCTATCCGGGCGGTCTCGTGACGCACACGGCGCTCAACGTTCTCTCGGCCGAAAACCTTTACCGCAGCTACGTGGACGTCAACGGGCTCGAGCTCTCCTACGACGACGCCGTGGGCGGCGAAATCCTGCACGACCTGCACAAGCCCTGGGTCTTCCAGTGGCTCGAATCGGGCGAATGCCGCAAGGAAGAAACGCTCGCCGCCACGGGCGAACACCACGTCCTCTCGATCGCCGAATCGATGAAGCGCAATCTCCCCGCGACCCTCGTCGTCGCGCAGGCCTGCGCGCACGAACATCCCGCCTCGAAGGAAGGCGAAAAGCTCGTCGTCGGCTGGATTGAAGCCGCCGCCGTCATCGCCGGCCGCGATCCCGTGGCTTCGGGCTACCTTGCTCCCGACCGCAAGACGATTCCGCTGCCGCGCCGCATGGAAGGCTGGGTCGTGCACCTCGCCGACCATGACTGGGTGATTTCGTCGTCCGCCTGCAAGTGGTCCGTGGAAGCCCTGAAGACCCTTGCGAGCGAAGTCTACGGCGTCAAGGACGACAAGACCTTCAACGCGGTTCGCAACTACGTTCTCGCGAACCTCACCGCGATGCGCCTCTACGGCATCCTCTCGTCGCGCGGCCGCAAGGCCTTCGCCGACGAAGTGGCCCGCGTCCTCAAGGCGTAACCTCTTCTCCGTTGTGTCCCGGAGCGAAGCGGCTCGGTCCTCTGCGGCCGGGCCGTTTCGTCATGAAAGATGTGAAAAGGCCCGCGCCGAAGCGCGAGCCCGTCGTTTTTTTTCGGCCTTTCCTTTCTCAGGGGGCGAGGAGCGCGAGGATTTCGTCGCGCGAGAGGCGGCTCGAGACGTCCGACCCCTCGAGGAGCGCGTCGGCGAGCGACTTCTTCGTTTCGTGAAGCGTCAGAATGCGCTCTTCGATCGTGTCTTCGGCGATGAGGCGGTAGATCGTCACGGGATTCTTCTGTCCGATGCGGTAGGCGCGGTCCGAAGCCTGATCTTCGACGGCGGGATTCCACCACGGATCGAGATGCACGACGTAGTCGGCGGCCGTGAGATTCAAGCCCGTTCCGCCCGCCTTGAGGCTGATGAGAAAGAGCGGGGCCGTGCCCGTCTGAAAGGCTTCGACGAGGGCCTTTCTCTCCTTCGCGGGCGTCGCCCCGTCGAGATAGAGGTAGTCGATGCCGCGCGCTTCGAGCTCCTGCCGGATGAGGGCGAGGTGGCTCGTAAACTGACTGAAGACGAGCGTTCTGTGCCCGCCCGACATCAGGTCGGAGACGAGGTCGAGGAAGGCCTCCGACTTCGAGGAAGCGAAAGTGAGACTCTCGTCGACCAACTTCGGGTGACAGACGGCGCGGCGCAGCTTCGTGAGTTCGGCAAGCGCCTCAAAGGACGTGATGGCCCCCGCTTCGAGGCCGTCCGCCGCGCGTTTGCGAAGCGTTTCGTAGAGCGCCCGTTCGTCGTCCGACAGGGTCACGCGAAGCGTGATTTCCGTCTTTTCGGGGAGCTCTTCGAGCACCTCCGCCTTGGTGCGGCGAAGGAGGAAGGGCGAAATGAGGCGCTTCAGCTTCCTCTGACGATCGCGGTCCCGCCCCTTTTCGATCGGCACGATGTAGCGTTCGGAAAAGTCCTCGTAACTCCCCAGAAGCCCCGGATTCGCGAATTCGAAGAGGTTCCAGATTTCGCTCAGGTGGTTTTGGAGCGGCGTCCCCGTCAAGAGAACCCGCGCGTCGCTCGTGAGCCGCATGGCGGCCTTCGACATCTTCGCGCCGCGGTTTTTGATCGTGTGCGCTTCGTCGAGCACGGTCGTCGCCCACGTGCGAGAAGCGAGCAGATCCGCTTCCGACGTGAGTACGCCGTAAGTGACGAGAAGAACCTCGTTTTTGCCGGCCTTCTTCACGGCCGCCGCGCGGTCCGACTCGCGGTTGAAGACCGTGACTTTCAATCCCGGCGCAAAGCGCGCGATCTCCTCCACCCAGTTGTAGAGGACCGCCGCGGGCGTCACGATGAGGGCGGGCCCCTCCTTCGCGCGCGCGAGGAGAAGCGCGATCGTCTGCACGGTCTTGCCGAGCCCCATGTCGTCCGCAAGGAGCGCTCCCGCCCCCCAGGATGAGAGCCTCAGGAGCCACTCGAAACCTTCCGTCTGATAGTCGCGAAGTTCCGCGCGCAGACCTTCGGGGACTTTGGGAACGAGGGATTCGGCCGCTTCGATCCGCTTCACGATCGTTTGAAAGGCCTTGTCCGTTTTGAGCGACACGCCCTCTTCGCGGAGTTCTTCGAGAAGCCCCGCCCGGAAGGCGGAGACCTTCACCTCGTTCTTCTTTTCCTCGAGCGACACGCCTTCAAGGCGCTCGAGCGCGCGGCGGAAGGAGTCGGTCAACGCCACGTACTCCTTGTCGCTCAGCCGAATGAAGTTGCCTTCGGCCGAACGGATGCGATTCAAAAGGTCGGCGACCGTGAGGACCGAACGGTCGTCAAGCTTGGCGCCGCCCTTCATCTCGAACCAGGCGCCGAGACTCGTGAGGCTCAGTTCAAAATTGTCAAAGGAAAGCGGCGAGTGCCGCACGACGACCGTTTCGCCTTCGGGCCACTCGAGCACGGCTTCCTTCGGATGTGCGCGCACGGCGTCGAGAAACTCGAGCGTTTCGCGAAGCGGCGCATTCCAATCGGTGTCGTCCTCGCGCACGTCGTCCAGCGTCGCGAGGGCCTCTTGCATCGTTTGCCAGTTTTTCGCCTCGGCCTTCAGATCGCGAACGACCTGCAGGGCTTTGCCCTGCACATTGAAGGCGACGGTTTCTTCGCCCAGAGCGGGCCGGCACACGAGCCTTTCCTTCGCGAGCGGCCGAACCAACGCCGAGATGCGAAAACGGTCGCCCTGCGGACGCACGCGGAAGGTGACGCGGGCGTCTCCCTTCTTTTTCTCAAGTTTCGTCGACTGCTTCAAAAGGTCCGAGAGCACGGGCGTGCGGCTCGAGAGACCTTCGAGATACTTCGTGAGACGCGCCTTCGCTTCGGTCGGAAAGAGAATTTCGCTGCCCTGCGTTGCCGAAAGAATTTCGCGCTCCTCCTTGGAAGGCCGCACCACGACGATCGCCCCGTCGGGACGATTCTGCACGTCGCAGAGATACCTCCGGTCGAAATCATCCGAGAGGTTCGAATGTACGGCGTACCCTCCTTCCTCCTGCGTGACGAAGAGACTGAAGGGCTCTTCCACCACTTCGAGGCGGCGATCGGGGTCCGCAGCGTCGAAGACGCGCTCGCAACCGATGAGTTCGATCAAAGCCTTGGTTGGGCTGATCGCCCAAAGATTTTTTCTGTCGCCCGGGTGGTAGACGGCCTGCGCCACGCGCAGATCGCGTTCGTCCATCTCCGCCGTCCCCTTGGCGAAGGCGGAGACCGTCAGCGGCGTCCCCTTGCTCCAGGTGAGGCCGTCGTCCTTCGTTTTTCTGAGCCGAAGCGAGAGTTCCCGGCTCCGGCGGTCCCAGAGATAGGCGACGGCCGTGCGCACGACTCCCTTCGACTGAGCAACCTTGCGCTCCGCTTCAGCCGTCCTGCCAAGCCCTTCGAGCCGCTCGAGCAGGACTTCCCACTCGGCCTTCTTTTCAAAGCGCGGCAATAGGGCGGGCATGCGGTACGTCTCGGCATACTGCCCCTCCCTCTCATCGCGAAGCGCACGGGCGACTTCCGCGCAGAAGGCTCGCCAAAGGGCGGGGAGCGAATCGAGACGAACGGCCGACACGAAGTTTTGTTCGTGACGGAAGGCGTAGAGAGCAATGACGGTAAGAAAAGCCGAAAGGGAGCAAACGTTTTGATCGAGCTGCCAACCCGCATGGCGGGCTATGTCGTTGACAAGGAACAACGGGATCTCTTGCGAAAGTCCGTGCATCAAAAGGAGTTTGAGCGCATCGAAGTCATTCGTCTCGGCCACTTTCTTGAGGCCGAGCAACTGCGTCATCTTCCGAATGACCTTCGGATTCTCGCGGTTGAGGTAGAGCGTGATCCCGTAGAACCAGTTGAGCTCAGGTTCCTCAAAAAGCCGTTTGCGGCCGCCGCGGTATGTTTTGAGAACCTTTTCAAAAGCGCAGAGAGCCGCAGTCGGATTCTGTTCCTCGGCCAGGGCGATGATTCCTTCGAGTGCGTGCGCCCAAAAACTTCCCCGGGTTTTCTCCAGAGCCGCCCGGGGATTTCCGTGCGCGAGGAAATCCTCCCGAAAAACGAACCAATCGTGCACGACCGCGCCGATTTCCTTGTTCTTGAAGGAGGCGAGGAAAAGCGCGCGTCCCTCTTCTCCCCACAACTCCTCGGCGCTTTGATTCGGATGCGTGAGACAAAGCTCCTCAAACAAACCGACGAGGAGCTCGTCGGGGAAAAGAGACGCGAGAGGGCGGTATTCTTTCTCCTTGACGGCCAAAGCGATCAATCCGATACCGTATTGTCTTCCCCACAGTTGCAGCATCTGCGTGCCGATCCGGTTCCAATATTGGCTCGTCTTCGCAGAGTCCCCCTCCTCGAAGGCCTCGATGCCGCAGAGAAACAGGATGGTGGCGTCGTCGAAATTCGTGCCGCTGAAATCTCCCTGCCGACACCTCACGAGCACTTCGGAGTAAAAGCAACGGGCCCGTTCGGCGCAGTCCAACACGCTCTTGGCGGAACCGTTTTCCAACAGGTACCCCAACCCCGGAGAGGTCAGCTGCAGACGCTCGTCCCAACTGTAGTAAGCGTCCCTCGAGACTTCCAAGACCCACCCTTTCTCGACAGCTTCCTGAAGAATCTCCCGAGCGCGGACGCGGGAGATGCTCAAGTTTTCGAGTCGGTACTGCAGAAGGCTCGAAGAATATTCTCCACCGCCGCACAGCGTGACGGCGAGCAGGGAGAGCATTTCCTCCCGGGTCGCGGGCTCGGACAGGGACGGTTCCTTTCGGTTCTTGGATCGGATCACGTGGAACTCCGTATAACGATGGAAAACCGGCATTATCGCAGAGTGCTGCGAGCGATACCGCTTCGGGCACGGCCAAAGCACGGTCAACGCTTGCCTTCCGCTTGCGATTCGAAACGTTTCGTCATGCCTTTTTCGGGCGTCCTTCGCTAGAATGGCCGCAACAAAGTTGAAACCCCTCTTTTGATCAAAGGAATTTCCTCATGCACAGCGCCTTCCGCTTCGCTCTCCTCGCCTCCTCCGCTCTTTTGCTCTCGGCCTGTGCGACGCAGGGCTCCGACATCGGGAACGCCCTCGCCGGCCACAGCTTCACGTGGGATGCCTCCGCCGTCGCCCAGGCCGAACAGACGCCGTCGCTTGCCTTCTCCGAAGACGGCCGCGTCTCGGGCGTCTCGGGCTGCAACCGCGTGATGGGGTCCTTCACGGTGGAAGACGGCAAGTTCACCTTCTCGAAGATGGGCACGACCATGATGATGTGCTCGCCCGACTCCATGAAGGTGGAACAGGTATTCCTTGAAAATCTCGGCAAAACGCAGGGCGCCTCGCTCACCGAAGAGGGCGTCCTCGTCCTGACCGACGCCTCGGGCGCGGAACTCATGCGCCTCACGCCCGCGAAGTAATCCGCCCTTTTCCTTTGAAAAAACGGGGACCGCCGACGGTCCCCGTTTTCGTTCGGGCTTTTTACGTTCAGTGCGCCTCGCCCCAGTTGGCGCCCGCCCCCACTTCGGCGAGCAACGGCACGCGCAGTTGCGCGACCCCGGCCATGATGGCGGGGAGCTTTCCCATCACGACCGCCTTCTCTTCTTCGGGGACCTCGAGAATGAGTTCGTCATGCACCTGAAGGATGAGTTTCGAGACGAGCCCGTCCTTTTCGAGCCACTCGGCCACGCGGCACATGGCGAGCTTGATGAGGTCGGCCGCCGTCCCCTGCATCGGGGCATTGATGGCTGCGCGTTCGGCCGCCTGCCGCACGGGGGCGCGGTTTGATTCGATGTCGGGAAGCCACAGACGGCGCCCGAATTCCGTCTCGACGAAACCGCGCTCGTGCGCTTCGCTTCGCATCCGCTCCATGTAGCGCTTCACGCCCTGATAGCGCGTGAAGTACTTGTCGATGTATGCCTTCGCCACCTTGCGGTCAAGCCCGAGGTTGCGCGCGAGCCCGAATTCGCTCATCCCGTAGATGAGTCCGAAGTTGATCACCTTCGCCATGCGGCGCTCGTCGGGCGTGACGTCCTCCACTTTGCGTCCGAAGACTTCCGCCGCGGTCGCGCGGTGAATGTCTTCTCCGCGCGCAAAGGCGGCGAGAAGCCCTTCGTCGCCCGAGAGATGCGCCATGATGCGAAGTTCGATCTGCGAATAGTCGGCCGAGACGATGAAGGACCCCGGTTTCGCAATGAAGGCTTCGCGCACGCGCCGGCCCTCTTCGGTTCTCACCGGAATGTTCTGGAGATTCGGATCCACGCTCGTCAGACGCCCCGTCACGGCGGTAGCCTGCCCAAAAGTCGTGTGCACGCGCCCGTCGCGCGCGCTCACCATCTTCGGGAGCTTGTCGAGGTAGGTCCCTCGAAGCTTGGTGAGACGACGGTGTTCGAGAATGATCTTGGGGAGCGGGTAGTCGTAGGCGAGTTCGGTCAACACCTCTTCGTTCGTCGAATGTCCTCCCGTCGCGGTCTTCTTCTTGGCGGGAAGGCCCATTTCCTCAAAGAGCACCTGCGAGAGCTGCATGGGGCTCGCGAGATTGAAGGGGTGACCCGCCAATTCGTGGGCCTGATTCTCGAGCTCGTCGATGCGAAGCGTAAGTTCGGCGCTCTGTTCGGCAAGGCGCTTCACGTCGATGTCGACCCCGTTTTCCTCCATTCGGTAGAGAACGCGGAGAAGCGGCCGCTCGATCGTCCGGTAGATCGTCTCGAGCCGCTCGTCGTCGGCGAGCTCGCCCGCGAGCACGCTCCAGAGCGCGCGAAGGCACCCGACCTCTTCGGCCAGCAGCCGCCAGAGATGATCCCCGTCCTCAAAGAAGTCGCGCGCCGGGCGGCGCTTCGCGCCCTTTCCGAAAATCGACTCGCGCGCGGGGAGAAGACGCCCCAGCCGTCGCGCCGCGAGTTTTCCTTCGTCGTGCGGCAGATGTGCTTCGAGAACGTAGCTCATGAGCATCGTGTCGTCGAGCGTTCCGCCCACCGTGATCCCTTCGCGCCCGAGATAGTGAAGGGCCGTCTTCGCGTCGTGGATCACCTTCGGCGCGCCCGACGCCAACCACGCTCCGAAGGTCTCTACGAAGGCCGCCTTGTCGAAGAGGTCCAGGGGCAGCACGTAGTTCACAAGCGGCTGCAGCGAAAAGGCGACTCCCACCCAGTCGGCGTCGTCGGGCGTTCCTTCCCAAAGGAAGGAGAGCGCCACGGGCGACTCGCCCGTGTAGGCTTGGAGCGCTTCGAGGACCTTCCCCCAACCGTCCGGAAGGACCTTTTCGTAGAGCATTTCGTCGGGCAGTCCCGCCTCGAGGAAGGCGGACGCCTCACGACGCGGCGCGGGCTTTTCTTCTTCAAAGGCGGTCGAAACGGCCGCGGCCTTGAGTGCGTCTTCGAGCGACGCCTGTGTGGGCGGCGCATCGAAGGAGAGGCCCCCCGGGGCCGCGCGGTTCAGAGTCGACACCGACATTTCCCAACGGCGCGCAAAGGCGGCGGTCGCCTCCGGATCGGCGGGCTTCACAAGGAGTTCGCGGACGTCCTCGACGCCCGGCACCTCGCAGTCGCACTTGATCGTGACGAGCGCGCGGGCGTCTTCGAGGAAGGGCAACCCCGCGCGGAGGTTTTCGCCGATCTTTCCCTTCACTTCGGGCGCGTGTTCGACGACGCCGTCGAGCGAACCGTACTCGGCGATCCACTTCGCCGCCGTCTTCGGGCCGCACTTTTCGATTCCGGGCACGTTGTCGACCTTGTCGCCCATGAGCGCGAGGTAGTCGATGATGCGTTCGGGATAGACCCCGTACTTCTCCATTACGCCCTCGCGGTCGTAGAACTTGTTGTTCATGGTGTTGAGAAGGACGGTCTTGTCGTTCACAAGCTGCGCCATGTCCTTGTCGCCCGTGGCGATGACGGCGTCGAGGCCCAGGGCTTCGGCGCGCTTTGCCAACGTCGCGATCACGTCGTCGGCTTCCACGCCCGAAACGGACAGAATCGGCCAGCCGAGCTTCTCGACGATTTCGCGAAGCGGCCCGATCTGCACGCGCAGATCGTCGGGCATGGGCGGACGGTTCGCCTTGTATTCGGGGAAACGTTCGTGGCGGAAATTGCGCCCGGGCGCATCGAAGACGATCGCCGCGTAGTCGGGCTTCGTGAGGCTCCATACCTTGCCGAGCATCCCGAGAAAACCCTTCATGGCTCCGGTCGGCTCGTTCGAGCTCGTACGCAGGTCGGGGAGACCGTGATAGGCGCGAAAGAGGTAGTTGGAGCCGTCGATCAAGAGAATCTTTGCCATGTTTTCCTTGTTGGCCGGAAATCGCGATGGCGAAAGTATAGCGGGAAGCGCCCGTCCCTCCCCGCGCGGCAATGATTTCTCACTCGGAAAACACGCTTTGCCGAACCGTCCGCGGGCCCGCCGTGGCAAAATAGAAGTGGGTCCCGGCCTTTCCGGCCGGTCAGCATCCCCTTTCACAAAAAAGAGAAAATCCATGCGCAAGATTTGGTGCACACTCCTCATGCTCGGCTCCTTCGCGGCGACCGTGAACGCCGCTCCGCTCGACGCCCCGCCTCCCTACGCGGGCGACAGCGAGACGGTGCGCGAAACGTTGCCGCCGCCCAAGGTCGTGCTCGAAAAGAAGTCTCCCGAAGAGGGCATGTCGCTCGCTCCTTCGGAAGAGGACATCCGCAAGGCTCGGGAAGACCGAGAAAAGGGCGTCGTCCCGAAGGTCCCCGAAAAGCGCACGAAGATCGAGGCGGTGCGCGACCAGGACAACCGCGTCACCGAGTACGTGGTGACCCCGGGATCGACGCAGATTCCCTACACGATGGAAAACCGCGCCGAGCGTCCCATCGACACGAGCCCGGGCGGGAACTCCCAGGGCACCCTCGGTACGCCGAAGTTCCTGCAGTTCGGTTGGTAATTCCGAGTATCCTTCGCTTCCGGCCGCCGGAATCCCGGCGGCTTTTTCCGTTTTTCCTCTGATTATCTTTCGTCATGGCCCTTCCCGCCTCCCAAGGTCTCGTCTGGTTCCGTGAAGCCCTTCGGGCGCTCAAAAACCAACCCGTCGCCCTCTCCGGGATCGTCGTCTTCAACCTCCTCATTATGGGGATTCTCTCGAGCCTCCCCATTGTGGGACTCGTGCTTGCGTCGCTCTGGATGCCGTTCGGCGTCGTGCTCACGGCCGAAGGCGCGCGCGACGCGCTCGACGGACGCATTCCCCGCTACACGCCCTTGAAGGAAGCCTGGGCGAACCGCACGGGCCGCCTCGGACTCTTTACGGTCGGCATCGTTTCGGCCGTCGCCATGGAAATCATTTCGGCCGTCTTCGCCCTTCTCGGGCGCGATCAGATCGCCGCCTGGGTGATCGACGAACAGGGGATCTCCATCGAGAGCGTTCTTGCGAACTTCCCGACGACGGCGGCCCTCGTCGCCCTTTTGCTCAACGTCCTTCTCTGGATGGCCACCACCTTCCCACCGCTTCTCATTCACCGCGCGGGACAGGTGCCCATGCAGAGCATCTTCTATTCCTTCTTCGGAATCCTCAAGAACTGGGCGTCCGTCCTCGCCTTCGTTCTGGTGCTCGGGCTTCTCACCGCCGCCCTCTCGGCCGTGAGCGTCATGATCTCCATCGCGATGGGAATTCCCTCAGCCTGGGGCTACTTCACGCCCTTCATCGTCGTCTTCCTCACGTCCATCGCGCAGGCGGGCGTCTGGTCGATGTACCGAGACATCTTCCAAGGAAGCCGCTGAGCCGGATTTTCACTCACTCGAAAGGGGCGCCGCGGCGCCCCTTTTTGCCGTTTGTACGTCTCAGTCCGGAGGCAACATGGCGAGGTCGAAGAGAAGCGGCTGCCGCTCGTCCACGGGCGTGCTCACCGTGAGCCCGAGAAGCCGCACGCCGCGCTCGGGGATCGTCGCGCCGTCAAGGAGTTCGTCGGCAAGCCGCAGGATTTCTCTTCGATCCGTGATCGCGGTGCCGACCGAAATGCTCCTCGTCCTCGTCGTGAAGTCGTAGTGGCGGATCTTGAGCGTGAGGGTCGAACCCCGAAAGCCCGAGCGCACGAGCCTCCCCTCGAGTTCCTCGGCAAGTCGCCGCAGAGCGTCCTCAAGAAGGGCACGATGGCGGATGTCCTCTTCGAAGGTCTCTTCGCAGCCCACGCTCTTTCGAATGCGCTCGGCGCGCACCGGACGGTTGTCGATCCCGCGGGAGAATTGATAGAGGATGCTCCCCATTTCACCGAAGTGAGCGATCAATTCATTTAGAGACAACGCTCGGATTTTGGGAGCGGAATCGAGTCCCAGTTCATGGAGGCGCTTCGCCGTCGCGGGGCCGACGCCCCAGAAGGCTTCGACGGGCAGCTGGTCGATGAAGGAGAGCGCCCGGTCCGGGTGAATCGTGCAGAGGCCGTCGGGCTTTCGCCAGTCGGACGCGACCTTCGCGAGAAACTTGTTGTAGGAGACGCCCGCGCTCGCGACGAGATGCAGTTCCGTTCGGATCGCCTTTTTGATGGCTTTGGCCACCTCCACGCCGAGCGCAAGGTCCGCCTTGTTTTCCGTGACGTCGAGAAAGGCCTCGTCGATCGAAATGGGTTCGATCACGTCGGTAAAACGTCGGAAAATCTCGTGAATCTCGGCCGACACGGCCTTGTAGTGGCTCATGCGTCCTTCGACGAAGAGGAGGTCGGGGCATAGCTGTCGCGCGCGCGAAGAGGGCATCGCGCTTCGCACGCCGAACTGCCGCGCCTCGTAGCTTGCCGTTGCCACGACGCCGCGCCCGTCGGCGTGTCCGACCGCGATGGGACGCCCGCGCAGTTCGGGCCGGTCGCGCTGCTCGACCGACGCGTAGAAGGCGTCCATGTCGACGTGCACGATTTTGCGGTGCGTGTCGTTGCGAAAAAGAGGCGTCTCGGTTGGCATCCGGCGGAAAAAAGACAGAGAGAAGTGGAGAATCTTTTCATCGTAACAGAAGACGGGCATAATCGACGGCATCAAGCATCCCACGCACGCCATGCCCTTCGTCCCTTCCGCCCCTCTTTGTCGCCGACTCTTTTCGGCGCTTCTTCTCTCCCTCGGCCTTGCGCTCGGCGCGGCGCACGCCGTCTCGCCCACGACGGTCCGCATCGGGCTTCTCAACTTTGAGTCGGAAACATCGTACCTTAGCCGTCGCGACAACGTGCAGCAGACGATGGTGGAGTATCTGCAAAAACAGATTCCGGAACTGCGCATCGAAGCGCACTACTACACGACGACGGAACTCACGCGCGCGATCGAGCGGCGGGAGGTCGAATTCTTCCTGGGAAGTTCGGGCTTTTACGTAACGATGCTGCAAAAGGGCGTGCGCGACGTCGCGACCCTCGTTTCGCCCAACTTTCCCGATCCGAATCAGGTGGTGGCGGGCGCGATCTTCGTGCGCGCGGACCGAAAGGACCTCACCGACCTCGCGTCGCTCGAAGACAAGACCGCGGTCTCGACCCATCCGCTCAATTTCATGACCTACCAGATCAACCTCGGCGAAATCGCCAAGGCAGGCTACGACCCCGACCGCTTCTTTCGCGAGACGATCTTCACGAACAACCGCCCCGTGGAAGTGATGCGGGCGGTGCTCGAAGGCCGCGCCGACGTGGGGTTCCTGCGCGCCTGCATGGTCGAGGGGATTTCCGAACGTCATCCCGAATTTCAGGGAAAATTCCGCTTCATCAACCGCCGCTCCGGCCCCCGGGAAGAACGCCTCGGGTGCCGCTATTCGACGAGTGCCTATCCGGGCTGGACCATGGCGGTCGTCCCCCATACGCCCGCGGCCATTACGCACCGCGTTGCCCTCGCGCTCCTTTCGATGAAGCCCGACGAGACGCCCGCGGGCTACAGCTGGTCGCTCGCCACGAACTTCGAAGACATCAACAAGCTCTTTCGCACGCTGCGCGTCGGTCCCTACGAATATCTGAGGCACTGGACCGTACGCCGCGTATTCGAGGAATTCTGGCCCGTCCTTCTCTTCCTTCTCGGCGTCTTCTCGACCTGGGTGCTCCACTGGTGGCGCGTCGAAAAGCTCGTTGTTCGCCGCACGCGCCAACTCGAAGCCTCGATCGAACGGGAGCGCGAAACCGAAGAGACCGCCCGCAAGCTTACGGGACGGCTTGACGCGCTGCAGCGAACGAGAACGGTCGAGCAGCTCTCGAGCATCTTCGCGCACGACCTCGGACAGCCACTTTCCGCGATGCGCTACGCACTGCGCGGACTTGAAACGCTTCTGCGGCGCTCCAAGACAGGCGAAGCGCGCGAGGGCGACGACGAACGCATCGCCGAGTGTCTCAAAACGCTTCGCGCGCAGCTCGGGCGTTCGGCCGACATGATCGAGCGCGTGCGCTCCTACGCGAAACGCCGCGACGGGCGCGAAAATCCGGTCGACTTGAAGAAAGTCGCCCGAGAAGTCGTAAACGAGGTCGGACAGTCGAAGTCAAGCCGCACGGCCGTGACGCTCGAACTCCCCGAAGAGGAAACCGTGGTGGAGGGAAACGGACTCGAACTCTTCCTTCTTCTCCTCAACCTTCTCAAAAACGCCCAACGGGCGACGGAGGAGGCGAAGGCGTCGAGCCCGGTTCGGGTGCGCCTCATTCGAACTTCCGAAAAAATTCGCCTCACGGTCGAAAACGACGGGCGCCCTCTCTCCGAGGAAGAGGTCGCCAAGCTCGGCACGCCCTTCTCGACAACGAGCGAAGACGGCCTGGGCCTGGGGCTTGTCATCGTACAATCCATTGCCGAAGCGCACCGCGCCAAGCTTCTCTACCGCGCCCGCGAGGCGGGCGGCTTGTCGGTGAGCCTCGATTTTCCGCCCTTTGCCCGCAGCGCCCCTGAAACCGAACCTTCCGAAGGACACGAAGAATGACCACGCCTCCGCAAGACGCCCTCATCCGCATCGTCGACGACGAAAACGACGTGTGCGAAGCCCTTTCCCTCATGCTCGACATCGAAGGCTGGCGCACGAAGGTGTATCACCGCGCGGTCGACTTTCTCGTCGAAGACGATCCGAGAGTGCCCGGCTGTCTCCTCCTCGACGTTCGGATGCCCAACATGACGGGATTGGAACTTCAGGAAGAAATGCGGAAGCGAAACCTCAAGCTTCCGATCGTCTTCATCACGGGGCACGCCGACATCGACGTCGCGATCGCTTCGCTCAAACGCGGGGCGCTCGACTTCCTTCTGAAGCCCGTCGACGACCAGAAGCTCCTTGACGCGATCGATCAGGCCGTGAAGGTCGACCGTCAGCGCCGCGCGGGACTCACCGGGGGCGACGCCGTGCGCGACGGCTTTCAGAAGCTCTCCGCGCGCGAGCGCGAGATCCTCGCCCTCTTTCTCTCCGGCCTCAACGACCGTGCGGTGGCGGAGCGCCTCACGCTCTCCGAGCGTACCGTGCAGGGGCACCGAGCGAAGATCTACGCGAAGTTCGGACTGCACACCGCCAAGGAACTCGAAGCGATCTTGCACGAACTCGAACCACTTCTCCGGGAGGCGCCTCTCTGACTTCGGGGCGTTTTTTTCCGAGAAAATGACGAAGTCTTGACGGTCCGCAAATTACGCGCGTAAGAACGTCCGCAAAAATGACACTCGAAATCAAGGGGCGGTGCCGCAACGCCGCCTCGTCGAGAGTCACAGCAAAGGAGATGTTCTTATGTCCACCGTCAACCGTCGCAGCTTTCTGAAGGTTGCCGCCGGCGTCGCCGCCGGCAGCGTCGCCGGCCTGAGCCACGCCATGGGCTCCGAAGGCGTCAAGTGGGATGAAACCCACGAAGTCATCGTCATCGGCGCGGGCGGCGCCGGCATGGCCGCCGCCGTCAAGGCCGCCCAAACGGGCGCCAAGGACGTCGTCGTCTACGAAAAGATGCCGTTCACGGGCGGCAACACCCTCGTTTCCCAGGGCTTCATCAATGCGGCCGACCCGGTCCGTCAGCCCCGTCAGGGCATCAAGGACAGCCCGGAAAACCACATGAAGCAGACGCTTGCCGCAGGCGACTTCCGAGGCGACCCCGAACGCGTTCGCGTTCTCTGCGAAAACGCCTACGGCGCCATCACTTGGCTCGAAAGCCTCGGCATGAAGTTCAAGGACAACGTCATCCAGATCTTCGGCGCCCTCTATCCGCGCTCCCACATTCCCGCCCTCCCGAAGGGACAGGGCTACGGCACGGTTCTGACGAAGGCCGCCAACGACTTGGGCGTCAAGGTCGTCACGGGCTGGGGCCTCGTCGAAATCGTCCGCGAAAAGCCCTTTGAAGGCGACGTCGTGGGCGTGGTCATTGAAAACGCCAAGAAGGAACGCCGCATGATCCGCGCCAAGCGCGGGGTCGTGCTCGCCGCGGGCGGCTTCTCGGCCAACGCCTATCTGCGCGAACTCCACGATCCGCGCGTCAAGGGTCTCGGCACCGACAACCTGCCGGGCGCCACGGGCGAAGCCGCGATGGCCGCCGTACGCGTGGGCGGCTACCTGGTCGGCATGGACTTCATCCAGTCCACCCCGGGGGCTCCCGCCGGCAAGAAGATGAAGCTCCTCCTCAACTTCAACGTGAACGGTTCGATCTACGTCGACAAACGCGGCAACCGCATCGTCAACGAAGGCGAACGCCGCGACGTGATCCGCGACGCCGTTCTCTCGACGCCGGAACGCTATGCCTACACGGTGTGCGACAACGAAAACTTCATGTCCTACGACGAAGTGAACCGCAACGCCATCATGAAGGGCATCGAAATCAACGAAGCCTGGACGGCTCCGACGATCCGCGAACTCGCCCAGAAGATGGGCGTCGATCCGGACGGTCTTGAAAAGACGATCCGCCGCTACAACGACGAATTCGTGAAGAACGGCAAGGACACGGACTTCGGCAAGACCCCGGTGAACCTCACGAAGCGCATTGAAGTCGGTCCCTTCTGGGCCTGCTACACCGGCATGACCGTTCACCACACGATGGGCGGCCTCAACACCAACGTCAAGGCCCAGTGCCTTGATTGGACCGGCGCCGTGATTCCGCGTCTCTACGCCGCGGGCGAAATCACGGGCGGCATCCACGGCACGAACCGCGTGGGCGGCAACGCCGTGCTCGACTGCTTCGTTTTCGGCCAGATCGCGGGCGAAAATGCGGCTCGTGAAAAGGCTCTCTGATCGATCGGCCTTTTCTCTCCTTCCTCTCTTTACGGGGCGTCGCTTGACGGAGCGACGCCTCCTTTTTTTGTGGGGAGAGGAATTTTGTGCGGCGGGACGTCCAATGCCGCTGATTTTGATGTGCGGACGCACCATTTTCGTAAAGCCCAATCCTCCCTCAGGTAGGTAAAAGCGCCTCTCTTCCTCATGCTTTGTTGCAATTCGTGCCTTCCGCTCATAGCTCTTTCGTCCGCCTTCCTCTAAGCTCAAGGCAATGTGAGCCATTTTCGGAGGCGTCATGCGTTTCACCGTTTTCACCCTCACCCTTCTCGCCGCCGCCACGACGAACGCTTTTGCCGCAGAGGCGGAGCCCACCGCCTGGCTTCGCGTTCAGACCGACGTTCCCTACGACGGGAAAGCGCCGCTTTACTTCAACTTCCAGCCCGACGAAGCGGTCTGCAAAAAGCAGTACGGAGACGACTGGTACGACGCCTGCCGCCGCCCGATCGGCTCGCGTCTTCGAAGCGACGGCGTCGTTATGACGCCCGCGGTGCGGGGAACCTGGCGCTGGCTCTCGAGCACGCTTCTCACGTTCGAGCCCGCCGAAAGTTGGCCCGCCGCGAAGGAATACCGCTTCGACTTCTCGAAGCTCTCGCTTCCGGTCGGAACGAAACTCGCCGCCACGGCGCTCACGCTCAGAACAAAACCCCTCTCGCTTCTTTCGTCGAACGTCCGCTTCTGGGCGGACCGCACGCCCGCGGGCGCCAAGCTCGTGACGCTCGACCTGCGCTTCTCGTCGGCGCCCGACCGGGAAACCTTTGAGTCGCGCTTCGCAATGCGCCTCCCCAAGGGGCTGTCGCTTGAAAAGCCCTCCTTTGAATGGACCGACGACGACCTCGGCGTTTACGTACGCATGACGGTGCGGGCGCTCCCCGCAGCGACGGGCACGGCCACCTTCGAGCTTCCGGGCGTCGCTTCCCGGCTCGATCAGTCCGACCAACTCCGTCCGCGCGTCGCGAAGGGCTTTGAGTCGGCGAAACTCGACCTGCGCGTCCCGGGCAAAGACGAACTTTTCTTTGTCGAAAACGCCCGCGTCTTCGCCGCCCGCACGGACGACTTCCGCTCCGTCTACGAACTCTCGCTCACGCCCTCGATGCGCATGACGCCTGCGGACATCGTCAAAAACCTGCGCGTGACGCTTTTGCCCGAAAAGTGGCGCGAGGATGCTCCCGACGCGGCCGACTGGTCGCGCGCGGGCGAACTCTCGGACGCCGTGCTCGCGCGCGGCACGCCCGTCAAGGTGACGCCCGTCACGTCGGCGAACCTTCCGACCGACACGGTGCGGCTTGAATTCGACGCACCCGAAAACCGCTGGGTGCACGTCTCGCTCGCCCAGGGCACGGGCCCCGAGGGCGCCAAGCTCGCGAAGGCCTGGACCGAAGTCTTCCGCACCCCCGTTCTGCGCCCGGAAATCCAGTTCCTGCTCCCGGGCAACCTCATGACGCTCTCGGGCGAGCGCGCGCTTCCCTTCACGGTGCGCGGCGCCGAGCGCCTGCTCGCCGAAGTAGCGAAGATCCGCGAACCCTTCGCCGCGCAGGTCATGCAGGCCTGGAACGGCTACAACGTCGTGCGCCACGCCGACGAACTCGCCGACATTCAGACGCTCACGCCGACGCTTGTCGCCATGAAGGAAGGCGCATCCGTGAAGGACGGCGCCTGGAGCCGCATTGAACTCCCCGAAGAGGCGGGTCTTTATCAGGTCACCCTCAAGGGCGAAGCGAAAAACGAAAAGGGCGAATGGCGCGAAGTCGCCCGCACGGTGAGAACGACGCTCGTCTCCGACCGCGCGCTTCTCGTCAAGGAAACGCCCGACGGCACCGTAACGCTCTTTGACGCGCGCCTCACGACGGGCGAACCCTCTTCGGGCGACGCCGTGACGCTTCTCGCCGCCAACGGCAGCGTTCTTGCCGAAGGCAAAACCGACGCCGAAGGGCGCTTCTCGACTGCGGTCGACTCCGCCTGGACGCGCGACAAAAAGCCCGCGGCCCTCTTCGTACGCGGATCGGACGGCGACCTGTCGCTACTGTCGCTCGCCGATCCCTCGAACCTCACGGGCGCGGCCGAGCGCGGCACGGCGGGGCCTCTCGCGTCCGCCGACGCGCTCCTCGGCCTCAGCTTTGCCGAACGCGGCGTCGTGCGGCCGGGCGAAACCGCGCGCTTCGGCGCCCTCGTCAAGGCCCGCGACTGGTCGGCCCTCCCCGCGGACCTTCCGCTTCGCGCGCGCCTCACGGGCCCGTCGGGCGAAGAGCTCGCAAACGAAACGGTCAAGCCGGGCGACACGGGGCTCGTCGAATTCTCCTACGACACAAAGGATGGAATGCCGAGCGGCAAGCTCGTCTTCGACCTGATCGCGGGCGACGTGACGCTCTCCACGACGGCCGTCGCGCTCGAACCCTTCGCGCCCGAAACGATGGAGCTCGCGGCCGCGCCCGAAACGCGCCGCGCGGGCTGGCTCTCCCCCGACGAAGCGCGCTTCGCGCTCTCGATGACGGGGCTCTACGGCGGTCCCGCGGCCGAACGTACGGTGGAGGCGAACGTCTTCACGCACGCGGCGGGTGGCATTTATTTTGACCGGTACCCCGACTTCGTCTTCCTCGACGCCCACCCCTTTGATGCGCAGGCGGCCGACCGAAGACTCCCCGCCCTCGTCACAAACGACAAGGGCGAAGCGTCGCTCACGATTCCGCCCGAACACTTCTTCGGCCGCACGGCCCGCGCCCGCGTCGTGCTCCGGGGCTTCGAGGCCCCGGGACGCGTAGGCGCGACGAAGGTCGTCGAGGCGCTCGTCTCGCCCGCCGAAGTAATGCTCGGCTGGCGCACGGAAGGCGCGGGTACGACCTTCCTCACCACGGGCGAAAAGGGGGCGCTTCGCATCAAGCTCGTCGACCGCGATCTGAAGCCCCGCGCAGGCGAAACCCTGCGGCTCGTTCGCTCCGAGCGCTCCGACGTGCGCGAACTCGTCACGACCGCCGACGGCCGCGCGGCCTTCCGCTCGACCGCCCTTTTGAAGCCCGTCGACGACACGGTGGTGACGCTCGACGCCGCGGGTGAAGCCCTCGTCGCGCTTCCGAGCGCCACGGCGGGCGACTTCGTCTTCACGGCCGAAACGCAAAAGGGCCAGAAGCTTGGTGAAATTCCCTTCACCGTCGCCGACGCGACGCTCGAGAAGGCGGCCTTGGGCGGCAAGACGCCGTCGGTTCTGCGCGTCCATCTCGACGAAAAGGAAATCCCGGCCGCGGGCACGGTGTCGGCTTCGGTCGCCTCGCCCTTCGAGGGCTTCGGGTTGCTTACGCTTGAGAGCGACAAACTGCATGCCGCCAAGTGGGTGAAGGTGAAGACGGGCGAAAACCGGCTTGAACTCCCCGTTCCCGCGGGCGTCGAAGGGCGCGCTTACTGGCGGCTCTCGCTCGTTCGCGCCAAGAGCGAAGACGCGCGTCTGATCGAGCCCTACGTCGAGGCGACGCTTCCCGTCTCGATTGCACCGAAGGCGCGCGACCTGGGCCTCACGGCGAAACTGCCCGAAACGATCGAAATCCGCCCGGGTGACGATAAGTCGACCGACTTCACGCTTTACGCCAAGGAAAAGGGCAAGGCTCTCGTCTGGGCCGTGGACGAAGGAATTTTGTCGCTCACGAACTACCGCACGCCCGATCCGCTCGCGCGGCTTCTGCTTGACCGCGCGCTCGAAGTGGGGACTCGCCAGACGCTCTCGCGCCTCATGCCCGAAGGCTTCCCCTACGCGCAGAAACTCCCCGCCTTCGGCGGCGACCTCGTCGCCGAAGCGTCCGGAGCGCTCGCCAATCCCTTCGGCACGGTCTACGACGCGCCCGCCCTCTGGTGGAGCGGGATCGTGTCGGTGGGCCCCGAAGGCACGCCCCTCAAGATGACGTTGCCCGAAGGCTTTGCGGGGCGCGTGCGCCTCATGGCCGTGGGCGCCTCGGACGACAAGGTCGGCCATTTCTCGGACGACGTGACGATCACGGCGCCCGTTCTCCTTCGCATGCCCGCGCCCAACGTCTTCTTTGAAGGGGACGCGGTGGATCTTCCCGTCCGCATCACGAACACGACCGAAAAGGCCCTCGAAGGGACGCTCAACCTCCGGGGCGAACTCCTCGCCGAACCCGTTTCGAAGAGTATCAAGCTCGGGGCGAACGAAACCCGCACAGAAACCGTACGCGTCACGGCCTCGCGGCTCGGACGCTTCACGCTCGAAGCGACGCTCGCAAGCGACGACCCCGCCATGAACGGCATGGCGGCGAAGCTCGAAGGAAGCGTTCGCCCGACGTCGCTTCTTCGCACGGAGGTCGTGACGGGGCGCTTCACGAAGGAGACCCCGAACGTCAAGCTTTCCGACGCCTTCCTTCCCTATGAGGAGGAAACGACGCTCGTCGCCTCGACGACGCCCGTCGCGCTCCTCTCGGGGCTTACGAATCCTCGTCCCTTCACGCGTACGGCGGCGCTCTCCGACGCGCTCGCACTCCTGCCGCTTCGCACGATGGCCAAGGACACGGCCGAACGGCTCGCGCCCGTCTACGGACTCGCGCCCGACGAAGTGGCCCCGAGACTGCTCTCGGACCTTTCGAGTGCGGCCTACCTCTATGAGGAGAACACGCTCTTTGCCGCTGCGCAGCACTTGGAGGCCCTTCTCACGCTGCGCGCCAAGGCGCCCGACCTTGTTTCCGCCAACGATCTGCGGGAGGCGAAGGGTACGCTCGAGCGCCTTCTCGCGCTCGACCCGGCCAACCTCGCCGAAGCCCGGGACGCGGCCTACGCCCTCTGGGTCCTCACCCGCGAAGGGACGCTCGTCGCGGATTCCCTCGCGCTTTTGACCGAGCGCGCGAGTGCGCGCGGGCTCGACCTCGCCAAGGACCCCGCAGGACTTCTCGTGGCGGCGGCCGAGCGCGAAATGCAGCTCCCCGTCAAGGCCCCGGCCGTGACGTCCCCGCAGCCCGCGGGCGACTGGACGACGACGGTTCTCTCCGCCCTCACGGCGCGCGTTCTCGCGACAAGTTTCGGGGAAAAGACTCTTCCCGAAGCCTTCCTCGCCGAAGCCTCCGACGCAACAAAGGCGGCGCTTGCCTCCGAAGACGAAAAGCTGCAAAGCGCCATGACGCTTCTCGCCGCGGAAGACTCCGGCTCCGCCGCCCCCGCGCTCGCCTGTCTCGCGCCCGACGCGAAGAAGGCCGAAGCCGCGGGTACCTCGGGCACGACCGTCCTCGCTGCGCCGGGCTGCACGACCTTCGGCGCCTCGAACTTTGAGGGAACGCTCTACTGGACGATGCTCCGAAAGGGCTACGAAGCGAAGCCCGCCGTGCGCTCCGAAGGCGTTTCGATCGAGCGGCGCTTCACGCTCGAAGACGGCACGGAAGTGACGCCCGAAACGAAGTTGCCCGCCGGAACGCTTCTTCGCATGACGATTACGCTCACGCCCGAAGCCGACCGCGACGAAGCCCTCTGGGCCGTTTCGCAGCTTCTCCCCGCCGGGGCGACACTCGAAACCTCGGGCGACCTCGCCCCCGCGGGCGACGGGCTCGAGCGCGTCGTGACGAGCGAGGGCGGCGTGCAGTTCTTCCTTCGCACGCCCTTCGGATTCGCCGCTTCGGTCGACGCGGTGCTTCGCACGGGACTGCCGGGCTGCGTGACGGTTCCGCCCGCGGCCGCGACCGACGTGCGCCGTCCGGCGCGCGAAGCGGTTTCTGAGGCGACCCACTGGACCCTCGTTCCCTAAGGAAAGAGAGCCTTGAGCGCGACGAACGCTTCCGGTCCCGCCCCGATGGGGCGGGACCGAAGAAAGATGCTTCTCACCCTCGCCGGCCTGGCGCTCGCGGGGGTGTTGGCGCTCGCCGCGATGCCGCGCCTTCTGCCCGCGCCCCCTTTGCTCGACGGCGTCCCCTTTTCCCGGACGGTGACGGACCGAAACGGCGTGCTGCTTCGCGTCACGAGCGCCGAAGACGGACAGATCCGACTCTTTACGCCCTTGGAAGACGTCTCCCCCTCGGTCGTTCGCTCGCTTCTCACCTACGAAGACCGCTACTTCTACGAGCACCCGGGCGTGAACGTCCCGGCCCTTCTTCGGGCCGCCTGGTCGACCCTCACGGGGCCGCGCGCGATCGGCGCCTCGACCGTCACGATGCAGACGGCACGCATGCGCCTGGGACTCGACACGAGAGCGGTTTCGGGAAAGCTCTCGCAGATCTTCTGGGCGCTTCGCTACGAAGCGCACTACGAGAAGGCCGAGATTCTCGAAGCCTATCTCAACCTACTTCCCTGGGGCGGCAACGTCGCGGGGATCGGCGCGGCCGCCCTCGTGCACTTCGGCAAGCCCGCGCGGCTTCTGACGGCCTCGGAATCGGCGGCGTTGGCGGTCGTGCCGCAAAATCCCGTCGCACGGCGTCCGGGAACCGATGCTTTTCGTGCGGCGCACGAGCGCTTCACGGTGCGCCTTCTCGCCGATCCCGATCTTTCGCCCTTGGAAAAGCGCGCGCTCGAAACGCCCCTTCGGCTCTCGAAAAAGGGCCTTCCCTTCCTTTCGCCCCACGCCGCGGACCGGGCGCTCGCCGACGAAAAGCATCACGGCGAAACGGCACTCCAAATCACCGTCGACTCGGCCTTGGAAGAGCGCGTACGCCAGGCGCTTCGCACGCACCTCTCGCGACTTTCGCCCTACGGCATTCGAAACGGCGCCGTGCTCCTTCTCGACGCGCGTTCGGGCGAAATCCTCGCCGAAGTCGGAAGCGCCGACTATTTCGACGACGCGATCGAAGGGCAGGTGAACGGCCTCGTCGCGCCGAGAAGTCCGGGGTCGACCTTGAAGCCCTTCGTCTACGGTCTGGCGCTCGATCAGGGTCTCATTCATTCGGAGACGATTCTCTTTGATACGCCGCGGCGCTTTGCGGCCTACGAGCCCGAAAACGCGGACGGCCGCTTCGAGGGGCCCGTGGGCGCCGCGCGGGCCCTGCGGATGAGCCGAAACGTTCCCGCGGTCGACCTTGCCGGCCGGATTTCGCCCGACCTCCACGATTTTCTGCAGAGGGCCAACGTGCCGCTTCCCTTCCCGCGCGAGCACTACGGGCTCTCGATCGTGCTCGGAGGCGCCGAAGTGTCGCCCGTGAACATCGCGAAACTCTACGCGGCGCTCCACGAGAGCGGGCGCATGACGGAGCCGCGGCTCTTCTCCGACGATCCCAAACCGGCGTCCGTGCCGCTACTCTCGCGAGAAGCCGCCTGGATCGTGCGCGCGATGCTCGCCGATCCCCGAAACGACCTGAAGCGCGGCGGCCGAACGATTCCCCTCCCCTACAAAACGGGAACCTCGAACGGCTTTCGCGACGCCTGGACGGCGGGACTCGTCGGGCCCTACGTCGTCCTCGTCTGGCTCGGAAACTTCGACAATGCTCCCAACCCTCATCTCCTGGGTGAAGACGCGGCGGCGCCGCTTTTCAAGACGCTCGCGCGACTCATCGCCTCGGACCCGAAGTACGGACGGGACGTCTTTGAGACGAACGAACAGCCCGAGGACGTCGTCTCGATCGACGTCTGCCGCGCGACGGGCGACATTCCGCGGGGACGCTGCAGCGACACCGTGCCCGCCTGGTTCATCCCGGGCAAATCGCCCGTGCGCGACACGGGCGTGCTCCAAGAAATCTGGATTGACCGGGCAACGGGCCTTCGCGCCTGCCGATGGGAAGAGGGAAAGACCGAGCGGCGAATCGCCGAAGTCTGGCCCGCGCGCGAAACCCTCGCCTTTCTTGCGGCGGGCGTCGTAAAGACCCCGCCTCCGCCCTGGATGCCGGGCTGCGGCAATGCGGGTGAAAGTCGGGACGCGCCCGACATTCTCGAACCCGTCGAAGGCGTCGGACTCTTTACGGGAACGGCCTCGCGCCCCGATCGGGCGCTCGCGGTGCTGCGCGGAGTCTCTGCGGACGGCGCTCCCCTCTTCTGGTTTGACGGCGCGACGCCGCTCGGCGTCACGAAGGCGGGCGAACCCCTTCCCGTGGAGCTTGTTCGGGGCGTACACCGCCTCACCGCGACCGATCCCGAAGGCCGAAGCGCCTCGCGGAGGGTGCGGGTGCTTGACGCGCGGCCTTGACGGCCTGCACAACGAAACAAAAGGTGAAAATCGCTCTCGTCGAAGCGCTTTTTGTTTGAGAAAAAAGACTACAATTCTCTTCTTTCCGTCGGATCCTCACCCGACGACGTCGAAGGCGCGAATTGACGCAAGAGGCGCCTCCCAACCGAACATTTTCTATTTTTGGAGATCCGTTTCATGGCTCACGTTGTCTGCGAAGGCTGCATCAACTGCAAGCGCACCGACTGCGTCGACGTCTGTCCCGTCGACTGCTTCCGCGAAGGCCCGAACTTCCTCGTCATCGACCCCGACGAATGCATCGACTGCGCCGTCTGCGTGCCCGAATGCCCGGAAGCCGCCATTTACGCCGAAGAAGACGTTCCCGCCGATCAGCAGGAATTCATCGCGCTCAACGCCGAACTCTCGCAGGAATGGCCCTCGATCACGCGCCGCAAGCCCTACCCCGACGACGCCGACGAATGGAGCGGCGTGAAGAACAAGCTCCAGTACCTCAAGCGCTGAGCAAATTCTTCGGTCGCAAGCGACGCCTTTGATACAATCCGAAGGCTCGTTGTGAAAGGGAGGCCTCCCGTGGAGAGCCTCCTTTTTCTTTTTCAGGATTTGTTATGCAAACGATCATTCTGCGCGAAAAGCGCGTCGTGGCGCCCAAGCTCACCGAGCTCACGTTCGAGCGCCCGAGCGACTGGCCCTTCGAGGCCGGCCAGTTCGCCCGTCTCGGCCTTGCAGTCGACGGGCACCCCGTCATGCGCGCCTACTCGATCGCCTCGGCTCCGAACGAAGACGTACTCCGCTTTCTCGTGACCGAAGTCCCCGAAGGGAGCCTCTCGCCGCGCCTTCATGAACTCGAACCCGGCGCCGAAGTGCTCCTCGAAGGAAACGCCGAAGGGAACCTTCGCCCTGCGCGCGTCGCGGGCGGCAAGACCCTGTGGCTCCTCGCCACGGGCTCGGGCCTCGCGCCCTTCCTCTCGATCGTGCACGACCCGGCCACCTGGCAGACCTGGGAGGACGTCGTCATCGTCGAGAGCGTGCGCACGCTTGAAGAAGCCGCGCCCGCGCGCGAGCTGATGGAAGAAACCTTCCCGGGCGAACTCACCGTCGTCGTCGCGACGACGCGCGAAGAAGAGGAGGAGCGCCGCGGCGACCTCTCGGGGCGCATCACGCAGTTGCTCACCTCGGGCGAGCTCGAAGAGCACGTCGGCAAGCGCATCACCCCCGAAGACGCCCGCGTCATTCTCTGCGGCAACCCCGAATTCATCGAGGCGGCCCGCGCGATTCTGAAGGAGCGCGGCCTCACGTCGCCGCGCTTCGGCAAGCCCGGCCAACTCCTTGTGGAGTCCTTCTGGTGATCCGCGTCGAACTCGTCGAAGACCTTCTTCCGCAGACGCAGTGCCGGCAGTGCGGCTTTCCGGGTTGCCGCGCCTACGCCGAAGCGATCGCCGCGGGCGAGGCCCTCATCAACCGCTGTCCCACGGGCGGCGCCCGAACGATCGGACGCCTCGCCGAGCTTCTCGGGACCGCCCCCCTGCCGCTCGACCCCGAATACGGACGCGAAATGCCCTTTGCCGTCGCGCGCGTGAAGGCGGAGGGCTGCATCGGCTGCGGTTGGTGCGAAGACGCCTGTCCGGTCGACGCGATCACGGGGGTACCCAAACACCTCTACGCGGTGCTGGAAGCCGACTGCACGGGTTGCGGCCTTTGCGTTCCGGCCTGTCCGATGGACACGATCGAGTTCGTCGAACCCGGCCGCTCCTGGACCGACGAAGACGCCCGCCGCGCCAAGGCCGCCTACGAAAAAAACGCCGCCCGCCGCGCCGCGCGGCAGGCAGAGATCGACGCCGAACTCGAGCGGCGCCGTCAAACCACCCGCAAGGGGCTTGTCGCCGACATCCTCGCGCAGGTGCGCAAATCGGGACGCTCCGCGTCCTGACCGCGAAAAAGGAAGGGAGAAAACCATGATCCGCAAAGCCGATCGGGAAGAATTCATGCGGCGCCTCGCCGCCGAGCATCCGAACCCCAAGTCGGAACTGAATTTTTCCTCTCCCTTCGAACTCTTGGTCGCCGTGGTGCTCTCCGCCCAGGCGACCGACAAGGGCGTGAACCTCGCGACGGCGAAGCTCTTTCCCGTCGCGAACACCCCCGAAGCCATCCTAGCCCTCGGAGAAGAGGGCCTCACCCCCTACGTGAAGACGATCGGGCTCTACCGCAACAAGGTGAAGCACATCCTCGGCCTGTGCGAACGCCTTTTGTCCGTCTACGGCGGCCAAGTCCCCGAAGACCGCGAAGCCCTCATGACGCTTCCGGGCGTCGGACGCAAAACCGCGAACGTGGTGCTCAACGTCGCCTTCGGACACCCGACCTTGGCCGTCGACACCCACATCTTCCGCGTCGCCAACCGAACGGGTCTCGCCAAGGGAAAGACCCCCGACGAGGTCGAAGAAAAGCTCCTCAAGGTGATTCCCTCCGCCTATCTTCAGGACGCCCACCACTGGCTCCTCCTGCACGGGCGCTATTGCTGCAAGGCGCGCCGCCCCGAGTGCGAGCGCTGCCCCGTCGCCGAATTCTGCTCGGCGCCCGAAAAGAAGAGGATCCTCGAAGCGAAGTGAACAAAACGCAACGTTTCACACGCAAATATTCGGGTTTTTTCTAATTTTATGGAAAAAGCTTTGCCTTTCGCGTAGCATGAAGCTACGGCATGACAGAGGCGCGGCGGGAACACCGTTTCTTTTGCCGCAGCACTGATTCGCCCGATTTTGCCGAAAAGAGCCGCAGGAAGATTCTCCTCGCCTCCCTCTCTGTTATTTTTTATTCACGGCATTCCGCAAGGCCTCAACGAAGATCCGGCGGTCCTTCCTTTTGCTTTACCCCTCTGCTTCCCTCTTTTTCTTCTCCTGAAGAAGAGGTCTAGGCGGAAATCTTTTCAGGAAGAGATCATTTTTCATGAGCACGTTTCACACGTCCGCGAGTCTGCGCAACTTTCAGCGCCTGATCGAGCGCATCGACGCCGAGGCCATGCGCGAGGAAACCTCGTTTCCGAAGTCGCTCACGGCGACGGTTCCCAAGAGCTTCCGCTTCCCGGTCGCCCGCTTCGAGCGGGAGGCCTGGACCTATCTGCGCTCGGTCGCAAACGAATCGCTCCCGGTCCTTCACACGCTTCTTCGCTGTTCGCCCTACTTTGCGGAACGCCTGCGCACGGCCCCCGACGCCCTGATCGAACATCTCTCGTCGCCCGCCTTTTCGAGTTTCCGCGCGGAGTTTGACGAAGCGGTGCTGCTCGCGCACTTTGAAGAAGCGTCGACGCCGCCGCTTCGCTCCGATCATCTGCTTCGCCTGCGGCTCGAAAACGTGCACGCCCGCGCCTTCACGATGCACTACTGGATGAGCGCGCACACGCTCGCGACGCACGGCGAAACGGCCTGCGCGGCGGTCTTCGGTCTTTCGAAAGACGTCTGCCGGGCGCTTCGCGCCGCGACGCCCGCGCGGATCATGTCCTACTGTGCCGATCATCCGAGCGTCTTTCACTTCTCGATGGAGGTGAAGGACCTCTGGAGTCTTCTCGCCGACTTCGATCGGGAACGCCCGGCCGACACGGGCGAATCCGAACGCTTCCTCGAACGCGTTCTCACGCTCGTGCATGCGGGTCAGCCCGCAGAGGAGGTCCTATGACCGATAAATCCTCGGCTCTGCGCACGGCCGTTTGGGAGCGGACCCGAAAGGGAGAATCCGTTTCCGACATCGCACGCGCGCTCGGCACGGACGAGCGCATCGTGACGCTCATCGCCAACACTTTCGAGCGGCTCGAATCGAAGCGCCGAAGCGGCGAACGGCCGCTCCCCGACATGCGCGACGCCTTGAACGCCGTGCGGGGCGAAAAGGATCCGAAACTCTTTCGCTCGGAAAAGCTGCGCCTTTTCCGAAGCTACCTTCTTGCGCTTCTCGGCACGAAGCGCGGGCTCGTGCGGATTCTGAACGGCGTCGCCGACAGTCAGGCGCGTTCCGCCTGCCTTGCGGCGGAACGCTCGGGCGTTCGCCGCGGCGAGACGCTCCCCGACGACGTCTACCGCGCGATGCTCGAGAGCGCCTTCGCGGCCTTCTACCTTCGGATCGCCGGCGACGAAGTCTTTGACGAAGCAAACGTCCCCCACGTTCTCGAAGCCTGGGGGAAAACTGTCGAAGCCTTCTCGGGAAACGCCTTTTCGGCCTTTCATCCGCATTTGGACGACGCGTCGCTCTTTTTCGAAACGGCGCTTCGCATCCGCGAAGGCGTCAAGCGCTACCGGCGCTGTCCCTTCTGCAAAACGGTGCACCTCACCGACGCGGAAGAGCACCCCGACGACGCGCGGTTTTCGAACTGTCCCTTCTGTCAGTTCCGCTATCTCTCGGAAAGCGCCTTTCGCCCCAAGTGACGCTCCCGACGGATGCGCTCGCCGCGGTTTCGCACGGTTTTCTTTCGTCAAAACTGCGGAGGCGTCCCCTGTCGAGTACTTTTGGGACGACTCCCTTCCCGCCTTCTTTTGTGGAGTTTTCGGTCATGAGTTTCAATCTTCAACGTCTTCTCGCGCTCAAGGACAAGCGCGCCATCCCGCCGCCCGCGCCTGCGCAGCAGCCGAGCGAAACCGAGCGCGAAGCGCTTTTCCGGGAAATCCGCTCGACGCTCGCGCGCCGCGAACTCAATCCCCTCGACGTGTCGGCGGCTCTTTCGTCGCTTCTCGAAGCGGGTCTCTCGCAGGCGGAAATCGCCCGCTGCGTGGGCCGCTCCCCCGCCTACGTGTCGACCTATCTGGAACTCGCCACGCTTCCCGAAGCGCTCGAGCGTCTCGTGCGCGAAGGACGGCTTCGCGACCCCTCGACCGTGGTCGTTCTCAAGCGCCTCTTTGCCGAGTGCCCCGACGAAGCGGAGGCGCAGATCCGTCGGGCCATGCGGGAAAACGGGACGATCTCCCGCGCCGCCGCCCGCAAACTTCTCTCCGACGCAAGCAACGCCAGGCGCCCGCACCGCACGGGCACGAGCGTCGTCTCCCGCGCCGACGAAGCCGCGCGGCACTTCTCGCGCGACGCCTATTGGGACGCGCTCCCCGACGTGACGGGAGGACGCGACTGCCGAGCGATCTCTCGGTTCGAGCGCCGTCACATCGTCGTCGAATGGGTGGACTCTGAAGACCGCCTGCGCTCGGGCTACCTCACCCCGAACTGGCTCTCGAACGATCCGAACGTCGTGTGCGTCACTTCGAAGGGAAAGCTCTTTGAAGTGAACGTCGCGCATCTGACGATCGCCGGGATCTTTCCCTCTTCCGAAATCGATCTCGGACGCCTGGCCCATGAATAAGAACGCCCTCACGAAAGCGAACATCACGACGCTGCACTTTCTGCTCTACGTGCTCGCGCGCGCGGAGCGTCCATCCGCGCGCACGCTCTGCGACATCAGCGGCCTCTCGCGCGTGACGATCTACCGCTACTTCGAAACGCTCGAATCCATGTACGGCATCCGCGTGAAGTTTCACCCGATCGCCACGGGCCGTCGCGGCCGCACGGGCTACTACGCGCTCGAGAGCTGGGGCATTCTCGACGAGGCGGCCTTTCTGCGCTTCATGGACGAAAAACTCGAAGAACTCCACGGCGGGGAGCACGAAAAGGCATGACCACACCACCCCCATCCTCCAAGCACGGCTTTCGGGCGATCCGGCTCGAAGACTTCGACTGGGAGGCGGCCCGCCACTTCGCCCGCACGAACGGCACGAGCGTCGAAGAGGCTCTCTTCGAGTACACGCGCGAGCAGTACGTGAATCAGCTCCTTACCGAATGGCAAAGCGCGTCGCAGATTTTTTGCCGCTTCATCGAACGTATGGCGCCCCACGCGTCGCCCGTCGAGATCGTCCTTGCGCTGCGCGAGACCGCCAAAACCTACGACGACCTCGTGACGGCGGGGCTTCTGATGCGCGACGGCGTGAAGCTGCTCTTTCTCGTCAACGAACTTGCCAGCCTCATTCTCAGCCGGCAGGAACTGCGGGAAGAGGAGGAAAAGGCCGCCTGCACGAAAAACGAGGCGGCGCTGCGCTTCGCGCTTTTTGAAAAACTCCTCCCCAAACCCCTCTACGGTCTCATCGTGAGAAACGCGCACTGCGCAACCGACTGGCACAAATTTTTCCCGGGTGTCTGACCTTCGCGCTCCCGCCTTCAACGCACGGCATCATCCCCGCCGCCGGACGCGACAGTCGCTCGGGCGGCGGATAGCCGACGCCCGAGCGCTTTCTTTTCGAAAAGATCCGCCCCCACTCTCCTTACGCAGGTTGTTATTTTTTTTCCAACATCCCATCACAAGCGGCTTTTGAGCCGCTTTGTCGCATTTCGTTTTTCTTTTTTTAAGAATTCAATAGCCGATACGGTTTTCATCATTCACGGTCTTTTTCGCCGCCCACGGGGAGGGACCGCCGTTCCCTTTCCTTATGGTTATCCCTAAGTCCAAGACGTTCTTTACGAACGCAACGCCGCCCTCCGTCGGGCGCCCTTTCTCTCTCACTTTCGGAGACCACTTCGCAATGAGCAATCAATCGTTGGAACCTGCTTTTCACCGCCACCTGCCAGGCCGCATCCTTTCCCGGGAAATCCGTGAGCAGGCTCTCGAACTCTTCGAGCAGGGGCTCGGTCACAAGTCGGTGGCGAAGCGCCTGGCGATTTCCCCGCACACGACGCGCGACTGGGGACGCGCCTTCCGCGAAAACCGCTTCTTCCCGACCGTATCGAAGCACCTCTACTGCTATGACGACGATGCCAAGTCGGCCGTCTGGGATCTTTCGCTCAAGGGCTTCACCATCAGTGAAATTGCCGAAAAGACACACATCAGTCGCAGCACCTGCTACGCCTGGATCCGTGCGAAACGGGACGCGAACGCCCGCCGTACGAGCTGAATGACCGAAAGAGGCCGGCGCCGCATCAAAGCGCCGGCCCTTTTCGTTCAGAGGCCTTCCCCTGGCGGAAGAGGGCGCACCGTTCGAGAAGGTCTCGGAGTTGCGACTCTGTAACACACTTGCCACCAACAAGTGTGTTGCGGGAGTGTGCAAAATTTTGTGTCTGTCAGGTCCTGGATGGGGGAGAGAGAAATCTCTCCCCCTCTTTTTTAACGTAGTGTGACCGCTTTGGGCGCACCGGGCGCCAACGGGCGCTCGCCACCACGTCCGAGTAGCTCCGCCCGGTCGATCGGCTAGAATGGTCGAACGGGCCAAGAGCGCCCCGCAGGTCCTCCGCTCGTTTTATCCCTTCTTCGAGAAGGAAAGGATTCTCCCTTGAAGCGTCTCATCCGTTGGCTTTTCGTGGCCGTACTGAGCCTCCCGCTTGCCGCACAGAGCGTCGTGCTCAACGCTCCGCGCGACGTGGAGGAATATGCGGAAAAGACGCTCTTTACGGCCTTCGGAGGACGCAGTCCCCGCACGCTCGATCCGCAGCGATCTTACTCGTCGGACGAAACGGCCTACACCTACGGCATTTACGAGCCGCTCTATCAGTACCACTACCTGAAGCGCCCCTACACGCTCGTGCCCCGCACGGCCGTGCGCGTGGTGGAGCCGCGCTACTTCGATGCGAAGGGCAGGGAACTCCCCGTCGACGCCCCCGCCGAAGCGATCGCCGTTTCCGTCTACGACATTCCGATTCAAAAGGGAATCCGCTTTGCGCCGCACCCGGCCTTCGCGAAGGACCGGAACGGAAACTTCCTCTACCACGACCTTTCCTACGAAGAGGCAAAGACAAAGAGGAAGCCCGGCGACTTCGCCGAGCGCGGCACGCGCGAACTCACCGCGCACGACTACGTGCACGGCATCCGCCGCATCGCAAGTCCCCGCGTCGTGAGTCCCATTCTCGGGACCATGAGCGACCATATCGTGGGGCTTGAGGACCTCGCCAGGACGCTTCGCGAACAAGACCGGCTTCTTCGGGAGAAAGTTGGCAACGACGCCTATCTCGACATCGACGGCGTCCCCTTTGAAGGGGCCGAAGCGCTCGACGACCACACGCTTCGCATCCGCGTCAAGGGGAAGTACCCGCAGTTTTCCAACTGGCTCACCATGGCCTTTTTCGCACCCGTTCCGTGGGAGGCGGAGAAGTTTTATTCGCAGCGGGGCTTTCAGGAGAACAATTTCACGCTCAACACCTGGCCCGTCGGCACCGGCCCCTTCATGATGAGCGTCTTTGAGGAAAACCGCCGTCACGAGATGGTGAAGAACCCCCTCTTTCGTTTCGTTCCCTATCCCTGCGAAGGGGAAGCGGGCGACAAGGAAAAGGGGTATCTCGACGCCTGCGGCAAACCCCTCCCGCTCGTCGACCGGGTCGTCTTCGAAATCGAAAAGGAAGCGGTGCCGCTTCAGACGAAATTCCTTCAGGGCTACTACGACAGTCCCTCGATCGACCGCGTCGACACCGGGCTCGGCTACCTCACCGCCATGGCGGACAGCCCCGAAAAGCTTGCGCTCTACACGAAGAAGAACCTGCGCTTTCCCGAGACGGTCGAGGCGAGCTTCTGGTATCTGGGCTTCAACTGGCTCGACCCCGTCCTCGGAGGCGGCAAGACCCCCGAAGAGGCGCGGCGCTCAAGACTTCTTCGCCAGGCCATTTCGATTGCGGTCGACTGGGAGGAAAACATCGCGATCTTCCAGAAAAACCAGGGCATTCCCGCACACGGTCCGTTGCCGCCGGGGCTCTTTGGCTGGCGCGACGACGGTCCCTCGGCCTTCAATCCGGTCGTCTACCGAAAGACGGAGGAGGGCCGCGTCGTACGCCGCTCCATCGAAGACGCGAAGGCGCTCTTGAGGGAGGCGGGTTATCCCGACGGACGCGACGCACTCACCGGCAAGCCCCTCATTCTCTCCTTTGACTACCAGAACGCCGCGCAGGGGTCCAAAGCCTATCTCGAGTGGTATCAGCGGCAGTTCGCCAAACTCGGCATTCAGCTCGACATCCGCGCCACCGACTACAACCGCTTTCAGGACAAAATGAACCGCGGCGCCGCGCAGATCTTTCTCTGGGGCTGGGTCGCGGACTATCCGGACGCGGAGAACTTTCTCTTTCTCTTCTACGGTCCCAACGGCAAGGTGAAGCACGGAGGCGAAAACGCCAGCAACTACGAAAATCCCGCCTTCGACCGAGCGTTCGAGCGCATGAAGTGGCTCGAAGACGGTCCCGAGAAGGCGCAGGCGATCGACGAGATGATCCGCATCCTCCAGGAGGACGCCCCCATCATGTTCGGATACTATCCGAAGGCCGCGGCCGCCTTTCACGAGTGGGTCTTGAACGCCAAGCCCACGAGCATGGTGAGAAATTCTCTGCAGTACATCGGCGTCGAGGAAGCGCTTCGCGCGCGCCGCATCCGCGAGTGGAACGAGCCCGTTCTCTGGCCGCTCCTCCTTTTCGTGCCGGCCGCGTGGCTTCTTTATCGGGCGTTTCGCGCCGAAGCGAGACGCCGTGAGGAGCGCCGCGCCAAACCGAGTCCGGAGGAGAAACGATGATCGCCTATCTTTTCCGACGGCTCTTTTACGGAGCGCTCATTCTCCTCGGGGTGAACCTTCTCACCTTCCTTCTCTTTTTCGCCGTGAACACCCCCGACGACATGGCGCGTCTTGCCTTGGGCGGCAAGCGCGTCTCGGTCGAGTCGATTGAAGCCTGGAAGAGCGCCCACGGCTACGACCTGCCGCTCTTTTGGAACGAAAAGGCCCAGGGGACGGAAAGCGTGACGAAGACGATCTTCTGGACGCGAAGCGTTCCGCTTCTCTCCTTTGACTTCGGGATGAGCGATTCGGGCCGCGACATCACGACGGAAATCAAGACGCGTATGGTCCCGTCGCTCCTTCTCGCCGTGCCGACCTTCCTTTTGGGCGTGATCACGGTCGTGAGCGTGTCGCTGCTCGTCGCACTCCTCAGAGGAACGCGCCTTGAAAAGGGCGCGATCGCCGCGGCGGTCGCCCTCATGTCGATTTCAAGCCTCTTTTACATCATCACGGGGCAATGGCTCTTCGGGAAGGTGATGCAGCTCGTTCCGGTCTCGGGCTGGAGCGACGGTGCGGGTTGCGTCGCCTTTCTTGCGCTTCCCGTCGCGATCGGCGTCTTCGCGCAGTTGGGCTCGGGCACGCTTCTCTACCGCGCGATGTTTCTTGAGGAACTCAACAAGGACTACGTGCGCTGCGTGCGCGCCAAGGGAATCACGGAAACGCGGATTCTCTTCGGGCACGTCCTTCGCAACGCCTCGCTTCCGATCGTCACCTCGACCGTCGCTGTCATTCCGTCGCTTTTCATGGGCAGCCTCATCATGGAGAGCTTCTTCGGGATTCCGGGGCTCGGGAGCTACACGATCGACGCCGTCAACGCGCAGGACTTCTCCGTCGTGCGCGCCATGGTCTTCCTCGGAACGATCGCCTACATCGCGGGGCTCATTCTGACCGACGTCGTCTACACCTTGGTCGATCCCCGCATTCGACTCACGAACCGGTAAGGAAGCCGCCATGATCGTATTTCTTCCGACCGACGGCGTGATGCTACTTCTTCTCGCGCTTCTCTTTCTCACGGTGCGCTTCGTCCTTGCGCGTCCGACGCTTCGCGCCCGTTGGCGCGCGGTCTTTGCGGACGCGGGCGCCGCCTCGGCCGCGGTCGTCCTCGCCTTTTTTCTCTCGATCGCAACGCTCGACTCGATTCACTACCGCCCGGAACTGCCGCCCGGCCCCAACGGAGCGCGCGCCTACAGTCCTACGACCGTGTCGGTCTTCGACACGCTCGTCTTCGACGTGCTCGACGCCGCGCACCCCGAACGAAGCTATTCCGCCCCCTTCGCAATGCGGGAATTCGACAAGACCACCGTCGTGACCGAATCGGGACCCGTGCGGGACTTTCAGCCGCTCAAGATCGCACCCCTCGCCGAAGACGCGTCCTTCTTTCTTCGGAGCCTCGCGGGCGGCGCCGCCGGACTTCTCGCCGCCATCTGCGCAACGGGACTGCTCGTCGCGGTGAGGCGGGGCGACAAGCGCGCCCTTCTTCGGCGCTTCACGTCGCTCTCGGGCGAGCGCTTCGCGCCCTGGCTCACCTTCACGGCGCTCCTGACGCTCACGAGCGTCGTTCTCGCCATCTGGCCCGTCTGTCACCCCTTCGGGACCGACGCCGTCGGCAACGACGTCCTCTACGAAGCGCTCAAGTCGCTTCGCACGGCGATCGTGATCGGGTCGCTCGCGACGCTCGCGACGCTTCCCTTCGCCGTCACGCTCGGCATGGCGGCGGGCTACTTCAAGGGACGCGTCGACGACGCGATCCAGTACCTCTACACGACGCTCTCCTCGATTCCGAGCGTTCTTCTCATCGCGGCCTCGGTGCTCCTCGTCACGGTCTTCATGGACCGTCACCCGGAATGGTGGCCGACCGGGCTCGAGCGCGCCGACGTGCGGCTCTTTCTCCTCGCGCTCATCATCGGGATGACCGGCTGGTCGACGCTCGCGCGCCTTCTGCGCGCCGAAACGATGAAGATCACGGCGCTCGACTACGTCACCGCGGCACGGGCCTTCGGCGTGCCGCACGCGCGGATTCTGCGCCGCCACGTGCTTCCGAACGTTCTGCACATCGTCCTCATCGTGACGGTTCTCGACTTTTCGGGAATCGTCCTCTACGAGGCGGTGCTGAGCTACGTGGGCGTCGGGGTCGATCCCTCGATGAGCTCCTTCGGCACCATGATCAACGCGGCGCGAAGCGAAATGAGCCGCTCCCCCATGGTCTGGTGGAATCTCGCCGCGAGTTTTGTCTTCATGCTCTCGCTCGTGCTCTCGGCGAACCTCTTTGCGGCGGCCGTGCGCGACGCCTTTGATCCCCGCGCCGCACTCAAGCGAAAGGGAGGCGCAGGATGACAAACGAAACACTCCTTGACGTTCGGGGACTCTCTCTGGAAATCGACACGGACGAAGGGACGCTTGAAGCGCTCTCCGACATCACCGTCGGCCTTCGAAAGGGCGAAACCTTCGCGCTCGTCGGCGAGTCGGGCTGCGGCAAGAGCCTCACGGCCGCGAGCCTCATACGGCTCCTTCCCGAAAACGCGCGCGTCACCGCGGGGGAAATCCGTCTCGACGGCCGGGAACTCCTTTCGCTTACGGAACGCGAAATGCGCGGCGTCCGCGGCGCGAAGATCGCGATGGTCTTTCAGGAATCCTCCACGGCGCTCGACCCCGTCATGACGGTGGGCGACCAGCTCGTCGAAATGATCCAGGCGCACCGGACGGTGTCCTCGGCCGATGCGAAAAAGGAAGCGCTCGAATGGCTCGAACGCGTCGGCGTTTCCTTGGGCGGCAACGCCCTTTCGCGCTACCCGCACGAACTCTCGGGCGGACAAAAGCAGCGCGTCATGATCGCCATGGCGCTTTCGGCGCGCCCCGACGTCGTGATCGCCGACGAACCCACGACGGCGCTCGACGTGACGCTGCAGGCGCAGATTCTGAAGTTGCTCAAAGACCTGCAGAAGGAAACGGGGCTCACGCTCCTTCTCATCACGCACGACCTCGCGGTCGTGAAGCAGACGGCCGACCGCCTCGCCCTCATGTACGCGGGCGAGATCGTCGAGACGGCGACGGTTGCGGACTTCTTCTCGTCGCCCCGCCACCCCTATGCGGGAGCGCTTCTGAACGCGCTCCCCGACACGGACCGAAAGAAGACTCTGCACCCCATCGAAGGGACCGTCCCGACACTCGCCCCGCCGCCCGCGGGCTGCCGCTTCCGGGTGCGCTGTCCGCGCGCAGCCGAAGCCTGCGCGCGCCACCCCGATCTGACGGAGGGGGCTCATCCCGTGCGTTGCTTTTTCCCGGGCGAAAACCTCTCCGAATCGACGGAAGAATCCTTCTCTTCAGACCTTCGGGAAAACCGCCCGACGGTGCTTGAAATCTCGAACCTCACGGTGACCTACGGCAGCCGCCGCTGGTGGCGTCCCGACGCCGCCAAACCCGCCGTGCGGGGCGTGTCGCTCACGCTCGCCGAAGGGGAGACGCTCGCCCTCGTCGGCGAATCGGGTTCGGGCAAGACCACGGCCGTCATGGCGGCCTTGGGCCTTCTCGGCCCCAAGGCCCGCGTCACGGGGGCCGTGCGTCTTCTCGGACGCGACGTTCTCGGCGCCTCGGGCGAAAACCTTCGCCTTTTGCGCCGGACCGCGCAGATCATCTTTCAGGATCCCTTCTCGTCCCTTGACCCGCGCATGACGGTGCGCGAAACGCTCGAAGAGGGCATGATCGCGCTTCACCCCGAATGGTCTTCCGAGGAGCGCTTCGAACGGGTACGGAAACTGCTTCGCGAAACGGGATTGCCCGAAAACGCGGCCGAGCGCCTTCCGCACGCCTTCTCGGGCGGACAGCGCCAGCGCATCGCCATTGCCCGGGCGCTCTCGGTCGAGCCGCGCATCATCGTCTGCGACGAACCCACGTCGGCCCTCGACGTCTCCGTGCAGGCGCAGATTCTGAATCTCCTCTCGCGCCTGCAAAAGAGCTTTGGTCTGAGCTACCTCTTCATCACCCACAACTTCGGCGTTGTTCGGCACGTGGCCGACCGCATCGCCGTCATGCGCGCGGGCGAAATCGTCGAGGAAGGCGAAGCCGATCAAATTTTCTCCGCCCCGCAGACGGACTACACGTTGGGATTGCTCGCCGCCATTCCAAGACTGTGAACAAAAAAAGAAGGGCTATTTCCCAAAACTGGTAGGTTTTGTAGTCTCGCTATCAGTCAAACGGTATCCATAGCCATCGCTTAGGGATAGGATTGAGCAATTCCTTGCTCGTCCCCAGATGCGGAATTCCGGAAGGATCAGTACGACTCTTCCGTCGTTGGACGGAAATGCTCTGCCCGTCCAAATGCCGGGATGCTTCCCTTTTTGAACAGTCATACGCACCA
>OGHB01000070.1_pt1 | contig 77050 bp, 73 predicted proteins | sample 1571451 | NCBI WGS metagenome assembly OGHB01 (sample SAMEA2582071, study PRJEB24529) | metagenome | biome: Human gut stool | place: China | collected 2011
TACCGGACTTTCATACTTAGGTACCATGTCCAACGCCCTTGCTACAACTGGTGTCGACGGTTTGGAGATGGTCATCGCTGAAGCAGGTATTTCTTCTTGGTACGACTACTATCGTGAAAATGGACTCCTCGTCAGTCCTGGAGGATACCCTGGTGAAGATCTCAACACCTTGACCGAATTCACCTATTCTCGTGCCCTATTAGCTGGAGAATACCTACGCCACCAAAAAGACTACCAAGCCCACCTCAAAGAGCTAAGCACAGCCATTGATCGTAAGCATGGGGACTATAGCCAATTCTGGCATGACCGTAACTATGTGCAGTTCGCAGATCGTGTTAAAGCCACTGTTGTCTTTACACATGGTAGCCAAGACTGGAATGTCAAACCGATTAACGTCTATCAAATGTTCAGAGCCCTTCCTGACTCTCTTGAAAAACACCTCTTCTTCCACAATGGTGCCCACGTTTACATGAATGCCTGGCAGTCTATTGATTTCCGAGAAAGTATGAATGCCTTGATTTGTCAGAAACTCCTTGGTTTGGAGAATGGCTACACACTGCCTACTGTTATCTGGCAAAATAACCAGTCTGAGCAGACCTGGGAAGTCCTCGATAACTTTGGACACGACAATGGTAAAAACATTCAGCTTGGTGAGGCTGAAGCTAGCATCGCTAACCATTATGAAGAGGAAACCTTCGCCAAATACGGTAAGACTTACCAAAGCTTCAAGGATGACCTCTTTGCAGACAAAGCCAATGCCATCACCTTGGACTTTGAACTGGACCAAGATATCCAAATCAATGGTCGTGTCCACCTAGAGCTCAAGGTTAAGTCTAACACAAACCGTGGTCTCATTTCAGCCCAAGTTCTAGAAATGGGTGACAAGAAGTATCTCGCACCTATTCCCGCTCTCAAACGCATGAATCTAGATAACGGCCGTCTCTTCAAGGAAGAAGCCTTACGTGAATTGCCATTCAAGCAGGCAAAATACCGTGTCATTACCAAAGGACACCTTAACCTGCAAAATCGCAAGAACCTCCTTAGCATTGAGAATGTCACTCCAAATGAATGGATGACTATCGGTTTGGATTTGCAACCAACCATCTACAAACTCAACAAGGGCGACAAACTCCGACTCGTTCTCTATACCACAGACTTTGAGCACACCATTCGTGACAATAGTGACTATGAAATAACTGTGGACCTAAGCCAAAGTCAAATGACATTGCCTTATTAATCTTTATCGCAAAAAATTCCCATAGGATGATGAATCCCATGGGAATTTTTCATTGTGTGGAAACAAGCAAGATTTAGGCTTCAATTTTCACGATTCATTTTAATATCATTTAAACAAATGATGTAGCCAAGACAGTGGAATAATACAAAGATATGCCAGTAAAAATAGAGCATAAAGCTATCAGATTTGATTATCGTATAAAAAAGAAAAATTGCAACTAATAAAATAGAGAACCACAGCGTCTTCTTAACGAATAACAAATATTGATGCCATATCTCTTTATCCCCCAAAGTAACTTTAGATTTTTTGCTTAGGAAAAGATGCATCAAAATCTCTGCTAGACTGCTAAGTACTGTTAAAACCAGAATCTTACTTAGAGGAATACCTAAAAAGAATCCCATCCACTCAATAAGCAATTGGGACAAAACAATGGCCGTAAGGGCACGTAGATTTTTTGACATAAAACTGAAACCTCACACTTCTCTCAAACAGAAAGTTTTCACAATACCTAGAAAGTTACCAAAGCATAGATTAGCACTTACAGCCTCGCTATTTTTATAGACGTGTCTATCATAAACTGCCATTCTAACCTCGTTCACTTTGTTTAATAACTTTAAGCACTCTAGGTGTCAGAAAAGCTAGTAAACAAATATCCAAAACAATCACAACAATAATGATTAGGCGCCATTCAGCATCCCTCACCGTCAGCAAACGATAAATACCAGCTAAAATAATAGCCAAATGCGCCAAGCCCATACCAGCGTAAATTTGTTTAAGAGTAAACTGTCGTTCTTCAAGTGGACGACGGTCAAGCTCTTGCTTAATCAACAGGGGCAACACAAGTAAAAAGATTGATAGCAATGCCAGAGGCAGCCAAAATAAGAAAGAAGAACCATTATATAATAATTCTAAACCAATATTTCCACATATCAAACCAAAGGCAACAACCATGAGTCGTAAATAAAGTAACGTTCCTGAACGAAGTCGGTTAAGATAAGGCATCGCACTCTCCTTTCATCACAATCACTTGTCCGCTTGGCATAATCATAACTAGAACTTAAGGTTCTTTCTCTGCTCCTCAACAGGTTGGAAAAGAACCTTTTTGCCCCATCTTCCTTTTCTCAATGGACAACTCAACCTTAAAACCAAGAAATCCTCCCTAATGACATCAATAGCCATAACGAATCGCTAGCAATTTTCGCAACTCTGCCATTCGCTCCTCGATAAACGGAGACAAGGTTAGCTGGTCTTTTCTGACCACTTCGGATATTTCCAGTGACATCCTGCTTAAGATATAGGGAGTGGCTGAACGAGAGTCTGCAAGTTCCGTTCGGTAGGAGTGCAGGACCTGCTTCAAATCAGCATAATCTGGCTTATCTCCAATAGTTTCAATTACTTCATCGATGATAGCTACTGCTTGTTCTCGTCTCTCTTTGCCTCCTGCAAACCATTTAAGTCCTGTCATTAAGAAAACCTCCTTATTTCTTTCAACTAATTTTTCAATCACATCTTTAGTATAGCACCCTGATAGTCATTTAAAAGCCACCGTCCCAAAAAGTGGCTATATGTCCTAAATGGTAGCCAAATCCAGATTGGATGCTGACTAGATAGAGGATTTAAAGATATATTCCCAATGACTACTCCTAGGATTGCTGATACGACACGTAAAGAACGTAACACAGCTGAACTAAATTTTTGTAATATCACCATTTTTACTCCTTTTCTACTAGAGCCATTTACATAAGTTATAAGGGTATTATCACAGAAATGATTAGCTATTCTTTCTGAATCTAGAATAGCTAAAACCTCGTATCTGTCACATTACTTGTGCTAGATTAGAGTAACGACATCACTTCTCATTTCTACAAATCAGCTGACTAAGATCATCAGAGAACGATAAAGAAACATAAAGTGACAAGGTATAAAATAAAAATGTTCTTTCTTGATGCCAGAAAAATGTTATCACACATTGAATACAGACAGCCAAAATAACTTGTAGGATAAATTTTATGTATTTTCTAGAAATAACAAATTGTTCCAATAGTAATCCTCCTTTCATGACATTTTTTGAAAACCCAGACCTTGCAAATTTTGTATATACGATAGAAATACATCCTTCAACCATTGGGAATTCTTCTCTAATTTTCACATATTTACTTAATCACTTTCTTATTATAACACTTTTATGCAAATATCTTCCAGATTGCCTAAAGAACAGTCAAGTAAAATCATTTATTGTTTAAAATAGTTTTTGACTTGCAAGTAAGCTAGAAAATCACAGAGGATTAACAAAAGCATTAATACGGCTAGTACTATACGATCTGTGGTATCACTGAATGTAAGTAATGTGTAAAACTCTACACAAAGCACTAGCAATGAGATGACAAGAAAGACAATGAAGGACTGCCGTATTGTTAACGGATTTACTGAATCTGGACGCTTCTTAAGCATACGGCAGAGCAGACCATTTACAAAAATGACTACTAAAGCTAGTGCTCCGACTGCTAACCAAATCTCTGGCAAAGTCTTGCTCTTATAGAGAGAAATACTGATACTTATAAGGAAAACTGCCAAGGCAGCAGTGATTATCCTAAAAAATCGCAACACTCTCGAACTAATATTCTTTAACTTCATGATAAAACAATTAAGCTATGAATAACCTCAGTCAGTCTTGTAAACTGAATAAGCTATTACATTAAACTCTATTCCTTTCTGTATTTTTTTATACTGCTGTAAGATCTCAAAAAAGACCTTAGCGATTAAATTCTACTGGAGATGTAATACAATAGAGTCATTAGTACTGATACTTTAAATAAGCGAATATACATATCTTTGTTTTTTCTATTACAAAGAAAAGCAATCAAATATAATACAATCTCCGCTATCATTAGCAAGAATAATTTTACTTCGGGAACATCAAAAATAAGCATTTGCAAGCACCTCACGTTCAAAGGGACAAAAGGTTACTTTTTAAACTGTGCCCATTTTTTAAAAAGCAGACTATAAAGAAGCAAGGTTAGCCCCAACAAGTTAATGGTATGGTGGACTGCATCCAAACTTCTAAATAGATTAGCGAGGCCCATTCCGATGAGAATGGTAGCCAGTAAATACGGTTTTGAGTTTTTGAACATACTTTTCTCCTTAAAGTGTTTTTAGCTATCTGTTCTCAAGCTATGGTTTTATTATAGGTCGCAAGCCAACAAAAAAGTAGTGACATAAATGTCACTACTCGATTTTGATTTTTAGGAACTCTACATTTCGAATACTTCTATTTTTTGAGTCGCTCCCATTTACTAAAAATCAAACTAAAAGTGATTAATGTTAACCCTACCAAATTAATGATATGATGAACAAAATCTAAATTTCTGAAAAGGTTAGCAATTCCAAATCCTAAAAGGAAAATTGCTAGTAAATACATTTTTTTATCTTTAAGCATAGGGTCACCTAAATATTAGCAGAATGTGGCGTAACCAACTAAAGCTCCTCCCCAGTAACCTACCGGGCCTCCTGCTGATCCTACTAGAGCAGAGCCAATTGTGCCGGCATAACACTTAACCCATCCGCCACCTTCAACGTTTGCAAGTGCCTCAAGATCGAGTGTTTCAAAAGTGTTAATTGTTTGTGTTGTCATTCTAACAACCTCCTAAAATATTATTTTTTAGCTTTTTTCTCTCAAGCTATGGTTTTATTATAGGGTGGAAGACAACAAAAAAGTAGTGACATAAATGTCACCACTCGATTTTGATTTTTAAGAAATTTTTTCGAATATAGAATCTATGGTCTAGACTAGCTTACTCTCCTTCCATTGCACCTGCTTGTAGGCTGTACATCTTGTGGTAGGTGCCACCGAGGGCTAGGAGCTCCTCGTGGCTACCGTGTTCGATGATGCGGCCCTTGTCTAAGACATAGATGCAGTTGGCATCTTGGATTGTCGATAGGCGGTGGGCAATGGCAATAGTTGTGCGTCCTTGACGCATTTTTGCTAGAGAATTTTGGACAATAGCCTCTGTCTCTGAATCAATATTGGCTGTCGCTTCATCCAGAATCAAAATCTTAGGCTGGCTAGCAACGGTCCTAGCAAAGGCTAGAAGTTGGCGCTGTCCGGTTGAAAAACTTGAACCTCGTTCAGAAACTGGAGCATCATATCCTTCTGGAAGTTTGTCGATAAAGTGATTGGCATCCACAAACTCAGCGGCCGCTTTAATCTCTTCATCAGTTAACTCCTGATACATGGCAATATTGGATTTGATTGTACCATGATAGAGAAAGGGTTCCTGAAGGACAAGACCAATGTTCTTACGCAACTCTGCCTGACTATAATCGCGAATATCCACACCGTCAAGAAGAACTCGCCCTGATTGAAACTCATAGAAACGCATGAACACGTTGATAATAGAGGATTTTCCGGAACCTGTAGAACCGACAAAAGCGATGGTTTCTCCTTTATTGACAGAGAAGGAAATATTATCCAAAATCTGGTGCTTGCCATCATAGGAGAAGGAGACATTTTCAAAGCGAATATTCCCCTCAGTAACCTTGGCATCTGTATCTCTCTGCTCAGGTTCATAGGTGCGCTCGTCAATCAAGGCAAAGACCCGACCGGCTGAGACCATAGAAGTTTGCAAGGTTGAGAAGTTTTGTGTCACTTCAATCAAGGGATCAAAAAGACGGTTAATGTACTGGATAAAGGCATACATGGTCCCCGCTGTGATACCCAGATAGATGCCACGATAGCCAAAATAAGCCATGAGAACAGCATAGCCCAGGAGCTTCAGTAAACTCATGGCTGGGCGTAGAAAGAGAGAATCTAGTGACATGGAACGGCTAGCATAAATCAGGTGTTCCTCATTAATAGCATCAAACTCTTTTTTGAGGCGTTTCTCTTGGTTGAAGGCCTGAATGATGCGAATCCCTTCGATACTCTCTGACAGTTTGGCATTTATATCTGAAAGCAAGGCTCTGGTCTTTTCAATGATGACCACTGATTTTTTGCGGTAAAGGTTAACTAAAAGGACAATCAGAGGAAGAAAGAGTACAATAAGCCCGGTCAGACGAATGTCCAAGATCATCATGGTGTAAAGGGTGGTAACAAAGATAAAGATAGCCGAAATAAAGCTAGACAGAATCCCTGAGAACATCTCACTAATAGTCTCTGTATCATTGGTCAAGCGGGAAACGATAGAGCCTGCGGGAGTCTTGTCAAAGTAAGACATACCCAGTTTCTCCATATTGGCAAAGGCATCCCGGCGAATATCCCTGACAATACTGTAGGACACACGCGCAAAAAAGAGATTTCCCAAATACTGGACTAGCGTCTGCAAGAGATAAAGACCATAGTAACCAATCAGAATCAAGCTTGCCGCCTGATTCATATCATGAAGATAGTGGTCGATAAAGTAAGAGGCCACAAGGGGAATAATACTCTTGATAACCGTTGTGGACAAGAGGAAGGCTAAAGCTAGAAAGGTCAAGAATTTGTAAGGCTTGAGATAGGTCAAGAGACGCTTAAACACAGACCATTGGTTTTGATTAGGCATCATCTTCTTCTCCTCCTTCCATTTCTAACTGTTGAGACTCATAGGTCTTGGCATACCAACCACCCTGAGCTAGCAAATCCTCATGACGGCCACGTTCAATGATACGACCATCCTGCATGACTAAGATAAGGTCAGCGTGCACCACTGCACTCAGACGATGGGCGGTAATGATAGTCGTCTTGTCCTTACGGGTATGTTTGAGATTGTCAATAATAGCATGTTCTGTCTTGGCGTCCACTGCCGATAGAGAGTCGTCCAAAATCAAAATATCTGGATCCAAAATCATGGCCCGACTCATGGCCAGACGTTGTTTTTGACCGCCTGATAGGCTAACACCCTTTTCACCAATGATCGTTTCAAAACCTTCAGGCATATCCTTGATGTCATCATAAACTTGAGCCAACTTAGTCGCTTCTTCTACCTTGTCAAAGGAGAGATCAGGATTACCAAAGCGGACATTGTCTAAAATGGAACTAGCAAAGAGAAACTGGTCTTGAGGAACATAGCCCATCAAGCTACGCAAGTCTGATAGGCGATAATCTCGGATGTTATGACCATTCAAATAGATGGCTCCTTGATTAACATCGTGCTCCCGCAAGAGCAACTTGACAAGGGCGGTCTTTCCTGAACCAGTCTGCCCAACCAAGCCAAGGGTTTGCCCCTTGTCCAAGGTGAAATGAATATCTCTCAAAGTATCCTTATCCTCAAAAGCAAAGCGGTCAATCGCATATTCTAAGCGACCATTTTCAATACTTGGGAGAGGGTGCGCAGGATCTTGAACATCTGATTCCTGCTCCAGAAGAGTTTCAATACGTTGGTAGGACACATTTCCCCTCTGTGTGATATTAAAGAGGAAGCCAATGGCCATCAGAGGCCAAACCAGCATGTCCAAATAGGTAATGAAGGTTACCAAATTTCCGACCGTTATCTGACCAGCCTGAATCATAAAGGCACCGACAAGAAGGGTCAAAACATAGGATGAGCCAACAAAGAGTAAGACCAAAGGATCAAAAAGGCTATCATACTTCATGGTATGCATATTCTTTTTAAAGGTCATCTTATTGGTCTCTTGGAAGGACTGAAGCTCGGCCTTCTGGTAGCCAAAAGACTTGGTTACCTTGATTCCTGATACCGACTCTTGAACCTTATTATTAAGTTCTGAAAAGGCTGCCTGGGACTCTCCAAAAGCTTTATGGGTCTTACGGCCCAAACGACTGGTCGCAAAAGCCATGAAGGGGAGGGGTAAGACAGCCACCAGTGTCATCTGCCAGGAAATGCTGAAGAACATGGTGATTAGGGTTACCAAGGCTGTGATAGAGGCATCCACGGCTGACATGACACCCCCACCAGCCAAGCGGGTTAAAGAGTTGATATCATTGGTTGCATGGGCCATGAGATCCCCAGTTCGGTACTTTTGATAAAAAGAAGGCGACATCTTGGTAAAATGCTCAAAAAGGCGTGAACGCATAATCTGGCCTAAGCGATAAGAAGTCGCCAAGATATACATGCGCCAAACATAGCGCAAATAGTACATCCCCAGAGCTGCCAAAAGCAAATAAACGAGATTCAGAAGCAAGATCTGATTGGTCAATTTTCCCGATGTGATAGCATCAATGACCCGCCCCATAACCATAGGAGGAATTAGATTGAGAACCGAAACCAGACTCAGTGCCAAGATCCCGACAATATAACGACGTTTTTCTAACTTGAAAAACCACCAAAGTTTTGCAATGATTGATTCTTTAAAAGACAAGTTACTCCTCCTATCCTTACAAATGGTTAATAATAGACCTCGTATAAGTCTCGTATGATAAGGTTACTTCCAATAGCGATAGATTGTGCCATCTTCTAACTGAAAGTGACCAATATAAGATAACTTCCCAAAATCAGTAGACTCTGGCAATTGATAAGCAAAGGAATCAAAATTATATACCTTGTTCCCACCATCCATAGAGTAGCTATCCTTATCATGGATAACGGATTCATCTTTCTTAGGGCTCCAAATGCGTCTGATTTCATCAGATGTCTTATACTCTCTGACAAAATTGTACAATTCAAAATTAGTAGCCTCACTGAGATAGCGACCATCGGTGTTGTAGTTGGCTAATTGAGGCTCTCTCTTAGGCTCAGAATAATTCCAAACCTGTCCTCTTTCTCGCATGATATCGGCATCACGGCCACTTTGATAAGTATCTGCCTTAACCATCGTCATTGTTGCTCCTAACGTTAATACGGTGACTACTGTCATCATTAAGTGTTTCATTATTTCTCCAAACGTGTTTATTCATTTTTCCCTCTTTTGAATATGTTGTATTTGTATGATAGAAAATAAGTGAAACCTGAGACGCGTAAGCTCCCAGGTTTTTTACTCTTTAAAATGCGTTTGAATCAGTTTTACAAGAAGGTGGTAGACACCCAGTGCCACCAAACCACCCAAAGTATTGGTCCATAAATCATCTAACTCAAAGACACGATTAGCATCAATGAGAAGGTCTAGAATGACTTGTCCAACCTCAATCGTCAAAGACATGACAAAGGTCGCTAAAAGGACCTTTTTCCAAGACCTGAATCTGGGGTACAAGGCTAAAAGCCCTAAAATCAGCGGACTAAGCAAGAAAATATTGGTCACATTTTGCCCAAGGACAAAGACAATCTCTTTAAGACTATCTAGCTGATAAAAGTTGGTCAAACTATTGAATGGGGTTAATAGGACCACTACACGACCAAAATGTTGAATACCAGGGGTTTCAACACCTTCAACTAGCCCGTACTGGGGTGTCCAACATAGGAGCACTAAACAAAGGAGATAAGCACAGACCAAAACTCGGCTTAGCTTTCTTCCTTTTGGTGTCAGTTCTCCATCCTTATCTACCCAAGTCTTAAGCCGAAACATCTTACTTACCTTCTGATTTACCAGAAGCTTCTGCCACTGCCTTTTGACGGTCGCGTTTCATAGTGTTTGAACGCAATTGTCCACAAGCAGCATCGATATCTGTACCGTGCTCTTGACGAACCACGCAGTTAACCCCATTTTTCTTGAGCACATCGTAGAAGGCAGCCACACGTTCTTTCGTTGAACGGCTATATTGGTCGTGCTCTGATACTGGGTTATATGGAATCAAGTTGATGTATGACAACTTACGGATTTTCTTAGTCAAATCAGCCAACTCTTGTGCATTTTCAGGATGGTCATTGACCTCATTAAGCATGATATACTCAAAAGTTACACGACGGTTGGTTGTCTGGATGTAATACTCGATAGCTTCAAAGAGTTTTTCAAGTGGGAACGAGCGGTTGATACGCATGATGCTTGAACGAAGGTCATTGTTAGGCGCGTGAAGTGATACGGCAAGGTTAACTTGAACACCTTCCTTAGCAAATTCCTTGATTTTTGGTGCCAAACCAGATGTTGATACGGTAATGTGACGCGCTCCAATGGCAAGACCATTATCATTGTTAATGGTACGCAAGAAACGAAGCACATTGTCATAGTTATCAAATGGCTCACCGATACCCATAACAACCACGTGGCTTACACGTTCACCGTCGCCACGATCGTCAAAGTATTTTTGTACCAACATGATTTGCGCCACAATCTCACCAGCAGTCAAGTCACGTTGTTTCTTAATCAAACCACTGGCACAGAAAGTACAACCGATGTTACATCCAACCTGGGTTGTCACACAGACAGACAAACCATAGTGTTGACGCATCAAAACCGTCTCAATCAACATACCATCTGGCAATTCAAAAAGATATTTAACGGTACCATCTTTAGATTCTTGAACGATACGTTGTTTCAATGGGTTCACACAGAAATTCTCATTCAATTTAGCAATGAAATCCTTAGAAATGTTAGTCATTTCTTCGAAAGATTGCACACGCTTCTTGTAGAGCCAATCCCAAATTTGAGTAGCACGGAATTTCTTTTCACCGTGTTCCATAGCCCAATCAATCAACTCCTCACGAGTAAGACCATAAATAGAAGGTTTGTAGCCTTCCATATCCTCTAACTTCTGACGTTTACGACGTTCTGGTTTTGCTTGTTTTATTACTTCTGACATCCTTTAATTTCCTTTTTTTTTGATTGTAAAATGATGACCATCTGACTTGGTCTTGCTTGATTTCTTCGATACGATATTGGGGGATTTAGACTTTGAGGCCTGCTTCTGACTTTTCTTGAAGTTTGGCTTGCGTTCACGACCGCCATCCTCTGGCCTTGATTTAAACTTAGGACGACGCTTGATTTTCTCAAAGCTTAGCCCCTCTTGATCCCTGTCTCTTCGTTTGGACTTATCCGACTTTTGCTTGCCAGAAGCCTTTTGTCCTTTATTCTTTTGCGAAGCATTACGATCTTTCTCTCTAGCTTCTTGAGAAGAGTTGCGACGATTATTAGAACGACGATGCTTGCGTCGAGGCTCACTCTCCTCTTCAAAGACAATTACCTGTGGCTCTTCATTTTTCAAAATAAAATAGGCACAACCAAAGGCACAGTACTCACGTAAATACTCTGACAAACGGCTAATACGCTCTGTCTTTCGAGTATTTGGTCGTTCGTCCTCGTAAAATCCCTTAAGGCGAAGCTGATCATTGGACCAGTCCCCAACGATATAATCATACTTGAGCATGATTTCAGAAAAACGTTGCCCAAAGCGGGTAGCGTCTAAAGCATCCTTGTGATTTTCAAGAACTGTAAACTGACAGGCATCTGATTTCAGAAGATCAGCCACATACACAAAGTCTGGCCCTGGATATTTATTATAATTAAACATTTCTGGCAAGATTTCTTTACGCATGTGCCATCCTTTCTGCTCTCTCTTATTTTCTATCATGATGCTGTAATAAAGTCTCTATATCTTATCCCAATTGGCACCATTTTTTCCTAAATACTTGGCCACAAGTTCCCTTAACAAATCTGGAAAAAGAAGAGTAACTTCCTTTTCCTTAATTGTAGGGAAATAAGAAGCAAAGTAGTACTGGTCCACAAGGACCAAACTAAACTTCTCATTGGAATCTACAACCCTTCTATTATACAACAAATTACCGTTTTTGTAAGCAAAATTCCCCGTGATTACTTCACCAAATGTCTTCCCTCTAAATCCCATACCTTTAATAGCTTGATTTTTAAGGAGTTCAGCCTTAGTAAAAACTTCCTGACAGATTTCTTTGAGTTCTTGTCCTGTCACAACTAGACGTGCCATCCGCATCTGATGAGGAAGGGCTTCTTGCAGGTCTGCCATGGTCACTTGAGGACCCAAAGTTTTCATGATGAGTCCAGTATTTAAAAGCGTTAATTGGCTATGAGTCTCCTGACAAACAGCCTGTAAAACCAATTGACAGGTCTCATCAAAATCTAGTTCTCGACCTAGATTAGCTACTTTTTTCTGAGCTAAACGACGATGGCCTTCCTCACGCATAGCCCTGATAAAGGCTTCGTCCTCCTTGTCTAAATCCAAGATGTAGGACTTGGTGGGAATAGCCTCAATCTGACATTCTATCAATTGCCCATTTTCCACAGTAAGGTCAATACAGCCAAGATAATAACCATATCTGTCAGCAGCTGCTAAATAGGTTTCATTGACTAATTTGCCCTCTTCAAAAAGGTGATGCGTGTGGCTCCCAATGACAAGGTTTACCTGCGGATAAGTCTCTGCAATCTGCTCATCATAACGTACACCCAGATGGCTGAGAACGACGACTATGTCTGCATCCCTTACCTCAGGGCGAGCCAAATCCTCTTCCAACCGAGCCATAGGCTCTAACACCTGCCAACCGTTGGGAGCATAGGTGATGTAATATGGAAAGGTATAGGCCAAAAAAGCAATTTTTGTACCTGCTTTAGTTTTGTGGATAAGATAGGGCTTAGCCCATTCAGGTTGTCTCCCCTCATCCTTGAGATTTCCTATGATCGGCTGAAACTTAGCCTGCTCATAAAGACAGTCTAGCTCCTCCTTGGCCAGACCTATCCCCTCATTATTTCCAATAGTCGCATAGTCTATCCCCAACTCATTCATCAGGGCTACATTAAAACGCCCAGCGGTCGCATCAGATAGAGGATGGGACTTATCCACATTGTCCCCAAGATCTATCTTAATCAACTCTCTATCCGTCTGACTCAAATCATCCACAGCTCGCTTGAGTTGTGGATACTGTTCAAAATGAGAGTGTAAATCATTGATATGAAGAATTCGAATCTTGTCTTTCATGACTCCTATTGTAGCACTTTTGCTATAAAAAAACTTGACAATCATTCTGCCAAGTTTTTACATATCTAAATTTTCTTACACCTAGAAGCCAATACTTAGAAACTTTGCTTCTTAGCTTTACGCTCAGCACGCCCCTTCGCACGATTAGCTGCACGACGCTCACGTTTGCGTTTCTCGTCAACCTTCCACTGAATTTTCTTCTTGTAGCCAGGTTTGATTTTTTTCTTTTTCTTCTTAACCAAACCGATCATTTCCGTATCAAGTTTTTGATAGGCTTTTTCACGGTTGGCACGACGGTCACGGTCATAGGTATCTTGAAACTCGCCGTCCTTATAGACTTTAGGTTCAAAGGTAATCCCCATCTTTTCAAGCTCACGAATATCTGAGTCGTCACTTGGTTGATAGAGGGTAATGGCTGTTCCTGACAAACCATTACGTCCTGTACGTCCTACACGGTGAACAAAGAAAGACAAATCCTGAGGGATGGCATCATTGATAACATGGCTAACCCCTTCAATATCAATCCCACGCGCTGCAAGGTCAGTCGCTACAATGTACTCAAAATCAAGCTTCTTGACTTGATTCATGATACGCTTACGTTCACGTGGTGGAATACCTCCATGAATTTTGGCAACCTTAAGACCATTTGACACTAGGTAGCTGTGCAAATCGTCAGCACGTTCCTTGGTATTAACGAAAATCATTGCCAGGTATGGTTGCATCCCCTTAAGCATCTCAAGAATCTGTTCATTCTTGTTGCGCCCCTTGGTAGATACCAACCAGTTATCAATGGTATCTGCAATAACTGTTGAAGTTTTGATTTGTTCCATGACTGGATTGGTCAAATACTTCTTCAAGAATGGTTGCAATTTTTGAGGAATGGTTGCTGAGAAGACCAAAATTTGCACTTCTTTAGGAAGACTTGCCGCAATCTTATCCACAGTATCCAAGAATCCCATGTCCATGGTCATATCAGCTTCGTCAACAACAAAGGTATGGGCCTTGTGGATAGCCAAGTCACCAGACTTAACTAGGTCATAAATACGACCTGGTGTTCCGATAACAATATGGGGTTGGGCTACCTTGAGCTTCTCAATCTGACGTTGCTTGTCTGTACCACCCACATAGTTAACCACACGAATTTCTGTATCAGAGTGTTTAGCAATCTGTTTTGTCGCTTGGTAAATTTGTGTCGCCAATTCACGTGATGGCGCTGTGATAACAACTTGAACATCACCACTCTTTGGATTGAGTTTCTCAAAAATTGGCAAGAGGAAGGTATGTGTTTTCCCTGAACCCGTCTTTGATTCACCCACTAAATCACGACCTGAACGAACCACTGGAATCAATTTCTGCTGAACAGGTGTTGGCTCCTTAAACTTAATCTCATCAAGAGCCTCCTGAATAAATGTTTTAAAATTAAAATCTTTAAATGACATGTTTACTTACTTCTTTTCTATCTAGTCTATCCTTATCATTATAACAAAAAAAGAGCATTTCTGCTCTTTTCATTTATTTCATAACGTTTCCAAGAACCATCCAAAGAGTAATAGCACTTGCGAGCGCTCCAACAGTCCAAAGGAAAGCATCAACCTTCCACTCTGACCATTTGTCACCCTTACCTGAAAGGCCACCCAATTCGAGGTGGTGGTGGAATGGTGTCATACGGAAAATACGACGACCTTCTCCATACTTACGCTTAGTGTATTTAAAATAGCTGACCTGTAGCATGACAGAAGCTGTCTCAAAGACATAAACCACACCAATCAAGAGTAGCGTCCACTCTACACGTAGGGCAATAGAGATAACCGCAAGCATAGCTCCAAGTGACAAGGAACCAACATCTCCCATAAAGACCTTGGCTGGCTTGTGGTTAAAGACGAAGAAGCCAAGAAGAGCCCCAATCATAGTGATAATGATGGTCAAGATAGCGAACTCACCCTTGACAAAAGCGATAATCCCATAGGCAATCAAGCTGATAACCACAGAGATAGAAGCTAAACCATCAATACCGTCTGTCAAGTTCACAGCATTTGAGAAACCAACAATCCAGAATAGGACAAAGAGAACATAAAAGACACCGAGATGAATGGTTAATCCACCAATAGCTAAGCTATCTGTCCCACTAGGAAGTACGTGGATAAAGTAGAAAAGCAAACCCGCAATAATCTGCAAGGCCATCTTTTGCCAAGGTTTAAGTCCCTCATTGATTTGACGGAAAATCTTAAGGAAATCATCAAGGAAGCCGATGATTCCATAAATCAAAATCACAAAGAGAATCCCTACTGTGGCACCATAGGCTTGGTGCCCCTCGCTAAAGACGTGGAAGTTGAAAATCAAGCTAACCAAGATGGCAACCACTAGGAAGACTGTCCCTCCCATAGTTGGCGTCCCAGCCTTAGCCAAATGCTGCTTCACATCTTCATGCATTTGTTGGCCACCGATTTTCTTGATTTTGTAGTAAGTAATAAAGTGAGGCATGGCGAGCACCGTCAACACAAAGGCGGCCACGCCTGCTATCAGACTCATAGTCATCTTAGTCTCCTAAAGTAATGGTAATCTTCTTGGTTTTAGACAGGGCTTTTCCTGCCGCAACACTTTGTTTGGTAACAGTCCCTGACTTGCCACCCTTGTAAGTAATTTTAATGCCCTTCCATTTGGCAAAGGTTTCAACGTTCTTCTTGGTCCACCCATACATGTCTGGAAGTTCTGTGAAGTCATTGGTCATGATAAGAATCTGTTCATTAGCCTTAATATTGGCTTTGGCATCTACAGAAACCTTCTCAATCTTATCACCAACACCCAAAACAATCGGATGAATCAAGTTTTGACGAAGGGTGTTAGCTGTCTCACCTGGACGCTTACCGATAATATCGCCAGTTTGATAGCTCGTTTCTTCGGTCTTTTCACTACCTTCAGAAACAGAAGTATCTAGGGTGTCTCCCATAGACATGGCTTCTTCCAAGACTGGGTTAACCACAGTCGCAAAGAAAGTGGTATTCCAAGACTCGGGTTCCTGAACAGTCACATACATGATATATTCTGGATCATCTGCAGGTACCATAGCTACAACTGAGTTGAGGGTTTCATTGGAACCAACCTTATACGTTCCAGTCTTTTCATCAGCAACTTGGGCCGTACCAGACTTAACCGCTACGTCATAGTTACCAACCTTGATAATAGGTGCCCCTTCAGATTTATTGTAAAGGGTACCAAACTCTGGATCCGTACCAACGGAAATCATATAGTTACGCGTTTCAGAGGCAGCCTGCTTAGAAACTGGCTTACCGATAACTTCCTTCTTAGCTGTACGAGCTGTACCTTGGTTAACATCGGCAACTTGTTTGATAAATTGAGGCTCCAGCATTATACCGTTGTTTGAAATGGCGGTAAAGGCTCGAAGCATTTGGACCTGAGTCACTGAAATCCCTTGTCCGAAGGATGATTGAGCTATATTAACAGAGTTTCGAGAGACAACCCCTGAAGACTCACCAACCATCCCAAAACGGGTTGGAAGACCAAATTTGTAAAGAGATAAGTAGTTAGACCAAACTTTATCTCCCATTTCTTGTTCCAACATGGTCATACCAACGTTACTTGAGTAAGAGAATCCTTGAGCAAATGACATGGTACGACCTGTTGAGATACCTTCATTGATTGACCAGTCATTAATTTCAACGTCGTCAACCTTAATACCATTAGCATTACTGTAGGTCGCATTCGGGTTGAAGCTTCCATTGTTAATAGCAGCTGACAAGAGCATGACCTTCATGGTTGAACCAGGCTCATACTGGGCTTCGTAAAGACGGTTAACCCAGTCATAGTTCTTCTTAGCCTGTCCCTCAAGGGTATCAGAATTATAAGTCGGACGTTGTGTCGTCGCAAGAATCTCACCTGTCTTAGCATTAACAACTGTCGCTGAAGCATTTACCCCTTGCGTCTGCTCCATAAAGGTATCCATCTGCGTTTCTAGGAAGGTTTGAAGAGGTGCTGACAAGGTTGTATAGATGTTCTTACCATCAATAGCTTCCTTGGTAATGGTTTCCGTACCTAGAAGCGTGTTACCGTTTTTATCCTTCTCATAGATGGCCTCACCATCTGTCCCAGTCAAGAGGCTATTGAGCGAGCGCTCCAAACCAGTTTGACCAATCAAAGAATAAGAGCCGTCTTTTTTATTTTCAACAGCTTCAGCACGACCAAGAAACTCTGACGCGAAGGTCCCATTAGGGTACATACGTGACGTTGTTGCCTCAAAGGCCATCCCCTTAATTCCTGCATCTTTAAAGGCTTTTTCTAGTTCTTCTTTAACAGAGTAGGTGATTCCCTTCCCCTTTAGTCCAAAGGAAACCTGATAGGCACCCTTAGTACGCAATTGAGCCAAGGCATCACTCTTTTCAATTCCTAGCTTATCCTTTAAAATATCGGCAACCTTGTCAAACTGACTATCTTGAACATAGAGTTTTTCTTGAGTCGCTGACACATAGCTAGTCGACACGATTGCGTAAATGGCATAACTGGTTGAATCCTCAGCCAAAACATTTCCATTTCGGTCATAAATCGTCCCACGCTTGGCAGCTACTGTGGTCTTAGTGTTATAAGACTTAGCAGCCTGGGTCGACAAATCGACACCAAACTTACTGTCTGTTCCGATAATCACGACAAAGTTGATAATAAAGACAAAAAAGATAAAGATACTGAGAACCATAAGGTTCTGACCAACGTGCTGTCGGTTCTGGGCTGGCTTTCGCCTATCCCTAACGACATAGTTTAGAAATAAATGTTTAAGTTTTCTTAATCTGTTCATTGGCTATTTCACACTCTTAATACTATCGTTATTAATAGACAGGCCTGCCTTATTAGCAATCTCTTTAATACGGTCAGAGTTAGTCAACTCATTAACCGCCTGCTTAGCATTGTTAAGCTCTGTTTTTTCATCACTAATCTTGCTATTAAGGTCTGTGATTTGTTGCTTGATAGCCTGATTACGCCCTTGTAAAAATACAACAGCGATACTCATCACAATAGCTGTCAAAACAATTGCCGAATAGAAGGCCTTTTCCATACGCGTCATAAAACGAATATGGTTTCTAATGGCTCTATTAACAATCTGATGTTCCTTATTTTCCATAATTATTTCCTGATTTTTTTAGCCACACGCAATTTAGCAGAATGCGAGCGGTTATTAGCTTCTAATTCTTCCTGACTAGGTAGGATTGGCTTGCGATTAACTAAGGCTACCTTAGGTTGGAGGTCTTCAGGAATAAAAGGTAGACCTTTAGGCACATCTACCGTACTGACTTCCTTGAAAAGCTGTTTAGTCAATCGATCCTCCAAAGAATGGAAGGTAATGACCGAAATACGACCATCCACAGCAAGTAAATCCAAGGCCTCTTGAATAGACTCATCCGCAGCACCAAGCTCATCATTCACTTCGATGCGAATAGCTTGGAAAATTTGCTTGGCTGGATGGCCCTTCTTCTTCAATTCCTTAGCAGGCTTAGCTGATTTAATGATTTCCGCCAGTTCCGTCGTGGTCTCAATTGGTTTAACCTGACGAGCCTGTTCAATCTTACGTGCAATCTGTTTAGAGAACTTGTCCTCACCATACTTGAAGAAAATACGCACCAAATCGTTGTAAGGATAGGTATTGACCACATCATAAGCAGTCAAGCTCGCCTCCTCATTCATACGCATATCTAGCTTAGCATCCTGTTTATAGGAGAAACCACGATCACGCTCATCCAACTGTGGGCTAGAGACACCCAAGTCATAGAGAATGCCATCAATTTCAGACACCCCCAAGGCTTCAAGGTTGGACTTGAGATTACGGAAATTATCCTTGATGAAAGTCACCATACCCTTATCAATATAGTCCTTGAGACGCACTTGAGCATTATCAATAGCCTTTTGGTCCTGATCAAAGCAGTACAAATGACCCTTTTCAGATAATTGCGACAAAAGATAAGACGAATGTCCTGCGCCACCCAAGGTCGCATCTACATAGATGCCATCGGGCTTGATATCAAGCATATCAACAGTTTCGTGTAAAAGAACGGTTACATGGTGAAATTCATTAGTCATAACTTTTATTATAGCACAAGAATGGAGAAATTGTCTCGTTCTGTAAGTTGACAGGATAGTAAAAAAGCCAGACCTGTGGTCTAACTCTTTAGTTGATATATCATCTGATAAGATTAATCCACTCTGTAAAAATAGCTTTCCTCAGATGGCACTCCATTCGTCGCTAAGATACGGTCCTTACTGTTATCTCCCGCATTACTTGCATCGCTAACGCCCTTAGGACAAAGCTGAATTGGAGTATTCCCTACTGGACTAGAATCAACATAAGTTAAGGTATATATACCAGACACATACTGATTGGGTGAGACTTTGTCGATAGGATAAGTATAGCCCCAGAAATCCAACTGACCATCCGAAGTAATGGTGATGGTCTTTCCATTTGAAGACTTCCATGTCCCTACAGCTGATTTGTAATTGCCATTTTTGAGTTCATCAGGCTTAAGAGATGTTGAACTTGTTTGAGTTTGTGACGCTGCGCTAGAACTACTATTAGTAGAGGCACTGCTCAGATCCTTCCAATCCCAATTCGAAAGATCAGCCTTGTCTGCACCCGAATCACTGTCATCTTTTACAAGAGATTGACCATCACTACTAAAGTGGTAGCCAGAACCTCCACCAGCCATAGCACCAGCACTACCATAGTAGCTAAAGGTGTTATCCTTGAGGTAGGCCAAAGTCATGCGCTCACCCAACATGCCCAGTTGTGGACCTTCTGTCAGACGAATGACCTGACCACTATCCTTAGAGATAGTATAAATATCCGTAATCATATGCTCTTTAAAGAGTTTCCCCGGCTTAAAAGCAAGAATCAACTCATCAACACCATTACCATCCAGATCACGGTAAGTATAGACCGTTGAGGCAGGACTTGTTTGAGAATTAGCATAGGTAACAACGAGAGAATTAAGCGAGGCATCCGTTTGGTTGTTGGCCACAGCCGTTTGGTACTTACTAATGATGCTATCATAAGCAAAGGTATCTACCTTTTTCTCTTGACTAGAGCTTTCACTACTACTTGATTGTGACTGTTCTACTGATGAAGATGAAGTCGTCGAAGTCAAGCCATTTTGCTGGTTTGAACAAGCGGCTAATAGGACTAAACTAGATAATCCTGTTACTAATGCTAAAACTTTATTTTTCATTTCTAATCCTAAATTCCTTTTCTCTAACCCTTATTCTGTTGTCCCAGAGCTAACATCTGCGCTGTAGGCAGGTGCTGTATAGCTTGAAGCATCACTATGTGACTCTGTATAAGTTGTTGGTGGCACATAGCTATACTGGGGCGCTTGATAAGTCTCTTGTGCTGAAGATGGTGATGGTGTAGGCGTTGATGCTACCGCAGTAGTAGAGCTGGCCTCTGTCTGACTAGCTACTTCTACCGTTGAGCTGGCTGATGACGATTCACTTGAAGACTCACTTGAGGTTGAAGAAGATGACGAAGAGCTAGAGCTCGATGATTTGGATGACGCCTTAGGTTTGCTAGACGATGACTGCTTAGTGGCTACCTTGACTTGGACCTTTGCATGATTGTGTGCAGGTTGCAAAAAGACAATTGCCAAAGCCAAAAGAATAGCCGGTAGAGTAAATGCCAAAATAAGGTAACGTTTTTCTTTTAAATGACGAAGTAGTTTCATAGAGTATTCACATTTCTTAAATATATTTTTAGTATCGATTAGTCTCAGATAAGATTATATCAGAAATATTAAAATGTGCAACATTAACATAAAGCTTTTTTGACATCAGAAAAACCAACTTAAAGAGTTGGTTGATTGTCATTATTGCTGTGGATTATTGAAGTTGTTGAATGGGTATTCCACTTTAGTTGGCTTACATAGCAAAACAATTAGGATAATCCAACCTACAAATGGGATAAATGTAACAAAAATATACGGCCAATTGTAGCCAGCATCACGCAAACGACGAACCGTTAGAGCAATACTAGGTAAAAACGCAGCAACACCATAGGCAAAAAAGATGAGTAGTAAAATAACTGAAATAGTAAATACATCCATTGATCCTGTTGCAGATAGTATTCTTTCAAACACTCCATCGAGCAATAAATAAGCAAAGAAAATCAATACATGTGCCGAAAATGCAAACCAGTAATCTGAAGGTGTTGAACGGCCCGTAAAATCATCATAGCCCTTCCAAAATTTTTTGTAGGCTTCAATCATAATAAAATCCCCCTTGTTTATGTTACTCTCAGTATAACAAGAGAAGAGAAGCTTGACAAATCAACTAAAAAACAGCCTAGCCAGGCTGTTAAGTCATTATTATTGCTGTGGATTATTGAAGTTGTTAAATGGATACTCAACTTTAGTTGGTTTACATAGTAAAACAATGAAGATAATGGGACCTACAAATGGAATAAATGTAACAAAAATATACGGCCAATTGTAGCCAGCATCACGTAAACGGCGAACTGTTACAGCAAGACCAGGTAAGATGGCAGCAACACCAAAGGCAAAAAAGATAAATAGGATGATGAATGAAATAACAGCTAAAAAGCTTGATTCTGTAGCACCTGCAATGCCTCCAAAGATTGCCAGCAACACATAAAAAGCAATAACTGTTAACATATTTGCCAAATATGCAAACCAGTAATCTGAACGTGTTGAACGTCCCTCAAAATCTACGTAGCCCTTCCAAAACTTCTTATAAGCTTCGATCATAATAAAATCTCCTCATTTTTTGATACTTATAGTATAGCAATAAAAAAAGAATTTGACAAATTGACTAAAAAACAGCCATACTAGGCTGCTAAATACTTATTATTGTTGTGGATTATTGAAATTATTAAATGGGTATTCCACTTTAGTTGGCTGACAGAACAAAATTAAAAGTACAATCCCACCTATCACAAAGGCAAAACGTAAAAAAATCAAAGCCCAGTGATAGCCTGCATCACGCAAGCGACGAACTTGAAGAGCAATAGATGGGATAAAACTAGCAGGAAAATAGGTCATTACAAGCAGATACAGTAAGGTGAGAATAACATGGTAAGGACTATCGGGACTATCAAAAACAATTACAACTATAAGTATGCTAAATAAAATGATAGTTACAATCGTATTCGCTAAAACTACCAACCAATAGTCTGAGCGGCTTGAACGTCCTGTAAAATCGAAATAGCCCATCCAATACTTCTTATAAGCTTTAAACATGACAAAATCTCCTCATTCTTGATACCCCCAGTATATCAGAAGCTTTATACTCTAGCAAATAGACCAAAAAGCCCCATGAGGAGCTTTTTGTTTATTCTCTAATTTGACCTCGGCCGTTGATATAGAACTTAGTTGAGGTTAGGGCCTCAAGTCCCATTGGGCCACGGGCGTGCATTTTTTGGGTTGAGATTCCGATTTCAGCACCTAATCCAAAGACGAAGCCATCTGTGAAGCGGGTTGAGGCATTAACATAGACAGCTGCAGCGTCTACGTCGTCTTGGAATTGCTCCGCACGACTGATATCCTGAGTTACGATAGCCTCTGAATGCGATGTTGTGTAGGTATTAATCCAATCAATGGCATCATCAAGGCTGTCTACCACTTTGACAGACATGATATAGTCAAGAAATTCTGTCGCAAAATCTTCTGGTGAAGCTGGTACGGCTTTTTCCATAAGTTTCAAAGCCTTTTCATCCGCACGGAATTCAACAGCCTGAACTTTTGAAATAGCTTTTTCCAAGTTAGGCAAGAAATCTTCCGCAATATCAGCATGAACGACGAGTGATTCTGCAGCATTACAAACGCTTGGTCGCTGTGTTTTGGCATTGATGACAATCTGTGTCGCCATCTCTAAGTTAGCATATTTATCCACATAAATATGACAGTTACCAACACCCGTTTCGATGACAGGAACCTTGGCTTTTTCTTTAACCGTTTGGATGAGACGGGCTCCACCACGAGGGATGAGCAAGTCTACATACTTGGTCGCCGCCATGAGTTCTTCTGCTACCTCATGAGAGGTGTCTTCAACCAGCTGAACAGCATTTGCTGTGATACCTGCATTTTCCAAAGCCTTACGGGCTACTGTAACCAAGGCCTTGTTGGAATTGATGGCATCACGTCCTCCTCGGAGAATGATAGCATTATTGGTTTTAAAGGCAAGGCTAAAGGCATCGATTGAGACATTGGGACGGCTCTCAAAAATCATAGCGATAACACCCATAGGAACACGCTTTTGAACGATTTTGAGACCATCCAGATTCGTATAGCCACGAACCACTTGACCGATTGGGTCCTGAAGATCTGCCACCTGACGGACACCCTCAGCAATCCCTGCAATACGGTCTTCCGTTAAGAGCAAACGGTCTTGCATAATCTCTGAAATACCATTTTCCTTGGCATTTGCCATATCCTTAGCATTTTCAGTGATAATATAGGCACTCTCAGCTACTAGAGCTTTAGCTACCTGATTTAGAAGGTCGTTTTTAGCTGCTGTTGATAATTTAGCAATCTGACGACCTGCCACCTTGGCCTGTTGGCCTAGTGTATCGATATATGTCATCTTAGTCCTCCTGTTTAAAGAGTGTACCAATCTTGGCTCCTTCTAGGACACGAAGGATGTCACGTGGATTTTCACCATTCATCAAAACCATTTGGCTATGATTTTCAAAAACCATCTGGGCGGATTTAATCTTACTCATCATACCACCCGTACCAAATTTACTACCGGCACCACCAGCTGAGGCCAGAATTTCCTCGGTAATCTCTGGGACATAGCTACGAAGGGTTGCATCCTCATAGACATTTGGGTTCTTATCAAAGAGCCCATCAATATCTGACAGCATGATGAGTAGGTCTGCACCAACAATCTTAGCAACGATAGCAGACAAGCGGTCATTGTCTCCAAACTTAGTCGCATGATCCATTTCATCTACGCTGACAGCGTCATTTTCATTCACAACTGGGACAACCCCAAGCTCGAAGAGGCTCTCAAAAGCATTGATGGCATTGGCCAAACTCTCGGGATACTCAACCACATCACGCGTCAAAAGCAACTGAGATACCTTGGTCTGATAATGTGAAAAGACCTGAGAATATAGGCTCATCATAGCCACCTGTCCTACACTTGAGACAGCCTGTTGCTTACCGACTTCAGCCGGTCGCTTGTCTAGGTCTAGGACATTGAGACCAAAGCCCATGGCACCAGAGGATACGAGGACAACCTCAATACCTTTATTATGCAAGCTAGAAATGACAAAAGCTAATTGATCGATTTTTTCAAGATTAATTTTCCCTGATGGTAAAACCAGAGAACTAGTCCCGATTTTGATAACCAGGCGTTTTACTGAGTCAAAATTTCGTTTCATGTTTATGATTATACACTAAATTCAGGTATTTTAACATATATAATGCATAAGTTTACATATTAAGGATTTTCAGCAAAAAAGAACCCCTCCAATCGGAGAGACTCTTTAAACAGTTTGTTCTAGGCAAAAAACATGGCTCTAATACGTTTCCAACGTCTGCGATCAACAAAGAGATAAACGATTAGGACAACTAAAGCTATAAGCCCAGATACTATAGCATTAACTACTAGGGCAATCCAGAACTTGCTTGCAAAGAAGACAATACCTCCTAGCAAGGCAGCGATGAAAATTGTAAGAATAAAGATACCCATATAGAGCCACTGTCCGCCACCTCGATTGAAGAGCTGGGTAACTTCCTGCCAATTCACTTCCAACAATTTAAGGTCACGTTCAAAGTAATAGCCACCTACAAGATAGGTTGTTACGAGAAAACCAAGAGTGAAACTTGCTACCAAAATAGGATGGAGATGTGCAAGGAAGATTAAACCAAGTCCTCCTAGTAAGAGGGATACACCGACTTGCAAGGCATAGAAAATCCAAAACTTTTGACGAAGATAGTCACCCGTATTAATTGGTAGGCTACGAATAAAGTCAAAGTTTGTCCCCTCTAAGGATGTTGCTACACCAAGAAAACTTGTTGGTTGAGCTGAAAAGAAACCAAAGGCAATTCCGACCAAAAGCAGGAGTCCGAAATAGTCTGGGCCCAGATCTTTCAAAAATACCGCACCCCCACCTAACATGATCATATATAAGACCGGCACCACATAGGTATTGATAATGAGGGTTGAATTCCCCAAAGTAGATAAATGATGGCGGATCAAGACCTGTCTTTGGCTTCGAGTAACAGCTTTGGCCTGAGGCTTTCTAGCCTTTTGGTTATAAATGGCTTCGTGGAAATAACGAGGCATTCTGACTTTATAAAACCAAAAGCCCAAGATAAGCACTACAACAAGAGGAAGATAGAAATTTAGCAGAGCCTCTGGAGATAGAGGGGCAGCTACAACATCATAGTAACCTCTTAGATAAGGCAACAAGGGAAAATCGATATGTCCAGCCCCCTTAATATAACCATTAAGAAAGCCAACCATCATGATAGGGAACATAATCAATAGGGTTGACAGGGTCATCAAAATGGTTGAATAGAGTTTTTTATGAGAACTGCGAACAATCAGCGTTCCAATACTATTAGACAGAATCACTGAAAAAACGAGATTGATAAAGAGAGAAACGATAAAGGTCAGAAGCCCAACGACTATCCCCAATGGGCCAATAAATTGCCAGTAAGCTAGAATGAGAAGACTAAGGATAGGTACCATGAAGGTCATCCCAACCATAGAGCCTGACAAGGTCTTGGCCAAAAAAACTTCCGCTGGCTTCAAGGGAAGAGGCAGATAAGCCTTGCTATCCTTACTGTCATAAAAGGTACTATAGAGAGCAGTAAAGGTCTGGAGAAGCCCCATGATTGAAAAAGTCAAGAGATATAGGGTTAAGACTCCAGGATTGGCCTTATAATCGACACCTACAAAAAGATAGCTATAGACAACCGTAAAAACAACTAGAATCAAGAGTTGTTGTCTAAGCATGGCATTAACGATGGAGAAATTGGCTTTTTTCTTTTTCTCCTGACGTTTCTGTAGGTTAGTTACTGCTTGAGGATTAGCGTAGAGGAGATTAATTTTAAAAAGCTCCCAAACATGGTTCCAGTTCATGACTATACCTCCTCAATCTTACGTCCAGCCATTTCCAGATAAATAGTTTCCAAATCCTTGTCAGGGTACTGAGACTTCAGTTCAGCTAGAGACCCTTGGAAGATAAGTTTTCCTTTCTTCAAAATAGCGATCCGATCACAGAGCTGCTCAGCTACACTTAAAACGTGGGTTGAGAAAAGGACACTATTACCTTCCTTGGCATGATGACGCATGGCTTCCTTCAAATCATAAGACGCCTGTGGATCCAGACCAGTTAAGGGCTCATCCAAAACCCAAATCTGTGGATTAACCAAAAGGGCACCGATAACGACAACCTTCTGACGCATACCGTGAGAGAAGGAAGAAATGAGGTTATAGCGACTCTCCGTCAAGTCAAAGGTAGCCATGAGATCAGTCAAACGTTCCTCGACTTGACTAGCTTCCAAATCATAGATACGTGTCAAGAAGTACCAATAGTCATTGGCAGTCAAATTTAGGAATAGGTCCGGTGAATCTGGCACATAAGCGATTTTTTTCTTGATAGCATCACGATGTTGACTGAGAGCCATATCATCAACGTAAACTTCACCGTAGCTAGCTTCAATGATAGACGTCAAAATGGAAATGGTCGTGGTCTTACCGGCTCCATTATGTCCAATCAGACCAAAAATTTCACCATCACGAATCTCGAGGTTAAGATCTGAGAGAGCATCTTTATCTTCATAACGTTTCGTTACATGTTCAAAACGAATCATCTTTTATCCTTTCTTGAGAATCTATTTAACAATAGTCTCATTTTACACTTTATATTAGATTATAAATTAGAGTTATTACCTTGTTTTTTATGAACAATACTCTAATAATATCGGCAATAGATTTAGATAAGGCTATTTCGTTACCTTCTCGTTTATTGTATCATTTCAAAGGTACAATTTCAAGAAAACGTTTGTAAAAACAAGACAATTTTGCATTCGGTCTTTGATAATGCTAAACTTATAGTATTTAGAACACATAGGAGGAAATCACTAGTGCCAACTGGAATTATCATCAACTCGCTATCTATTATTTTAGGAGGAATCGCTGGAGGTCTCTTCGGGGACTATCTCAGAGACGATTTCAAGGAAAATCTTAACCTTATCTTTGGCCTAGCCTCTATGGTTATGGGGATTAGCGCTATTATGAATATGGTTAATATGCCTGCGGTTATCTTCGCGGTGGTTATTGGTACCATCATTGGACTGGCCCTAAAGTTTGGAAACCTCATCAACAAGGGGGCTGGACTTATGGAAAAAGGCTTGTCCAAGATTACACCAAGCAAACAAACAGGGTTAGCTCATGATGAGTTTTATGCACAGCTCTTGACAGTAATCGTCCTCTTTTGTGCGAGTGGTACAGGAATTTACGGGAGTCTTGAGTCTGGGATGACAGGCGATGCTTCCATCTTGATTTCCAAATCTATCCTGGATTTCTTTACAGCCATGATTTTCTCTTGTAGTCTAGGCTATATCGTCTCCATGATTGCCATTCCACAATTTATCGTTTTCTTCCTCCTCTTTGTGAGTGCTGGTTTCATTCTTCCTCTAACAACAAAAGCCATGATTGGAGACTTTAAGGCTTGTGGGGGCTTCCTCATGATTGCGACTGGTTTTCGTATTATGAAACTGCGTCAATTCCCAACAGCAGATATGATTCCAGCCATGATTCTGGTTATGCCTATTTCCTGGGCCTGGGTCAATTGGGTAGTCCCTTTGATTAGTTAATATTAGGATTAAACTAAACAAATACCGTCAGTCTAATGCTGGCGGTTTTTGTCTGTTTTTATAGCTGTTATGGACTTGGATTATTAAAAACTAGTAATGTTTATGGTGTTTAATTCTAATTTTTCTAACCTTGTTTAGACTAAGATGAGTTTGTTATAATAACCCTTGTAGGCTTAAGCAACCTACAAGATACTTTTTTTCATAACTATTTCCATCCTCTAATATTTTAGCGAACTTACAATACTGATGGAAATCTATCGAAAAGACTGGTGTGTGCACACCGGTCTTTTTTGGTGGGATTAAGACACAAAAAACCACTCTTTCACTATGAAAGAATGGTTATGTTATAGCTTATACTTCTACGACTTCCAAGTTTTTTCCACCTAGGAGAATAAGGTATTTATCAATCTTATCTATTTGATAGGCTTGGCTGAGTGCTTTAGCATAGAGGCTCATTTGCCCTTTGTAACGTTCCTTAAGCTCACTAAGATGAGTGAAGCGGTCCGTCTTATAGTCAAAGAGGACAATACGGTCTTCAAGAAGAAGGTAGCCATCAATGATACCACGGACGACAAAGTCTTCTTTACTAGCGGGATCTTCTGCCAACATGGCAAATGGCGCTTCACGACGCAACTTATCACGGTTAGCTAAAATGAGCTTCCCAAGTTCGGTGTCAAAGAAGCCTAGTAGCTTTTCTAACTGTACGCGCGCCTTGACTTGATCATCTGCTGATACTCGACTCAAGGCCTGTGTCAAATCTTGGAGGGTCACCTTGTCAGAAAGAATCAAGCGTTGCATGAGTTCATGGGTGGCTGAACCAACTGCAGCTCCAGTGACCTTCGTTTTTTGCCCAAAATCTGGAAGCTCAAAGCTAGTGGTAGTCTCAAGAGGGTGCACTTCCTCTTTCTTGTCCATAATATCCACCCCTTCGGTATCCATGACAGGTTCATAGAAGGCTTTGAGCTGGCTCGGAGTACGCACAGATGGCAGGTCAATCGCTGGTGCATAAAGTTGATTGAGTTTTTCAACACTTTCTAAGACAGTTAGGGCACGCTTAATATCTTCCGTCTGACGATTGTTAGATAGATCATCAGCATCTACTGCTGCTTTAACTTCAACCTGACCAATAGCCTCTGGAGTCAACTCCTCAGCCTCAACAAAGCGAACAGTAAACTTGAGATCCTTTCTCATAAAGGCGGTATCCAAAGCCATAACCCAATCCTGATAAGTAGCGATTTGGTCACGTAGAGCTACTGGTAGGCGATTATTTTCAACATCCGTGCCAAATTGCTGGGTCAATTTCTCCTTACTGCCCTTACCAACTAGGTAGAGTTTTTTCTCTGCACGGGTCATTGCAACATAGAGCAGACGCATCTCTTCTGAGATACTTGCTCGGCGTTCTTCCCTACGATTTTCCTGGAAGGTTAAGGTCTCGAGAACAACATTTAACTTAGGCAAATTAGTGTTTATCTGGTCTTTGAGGTCAGCTAGATACTTAATGCCTAGTCCTTTTTCACGGTTAATGATGTACTTACCACTTAGTCCATCCTTGCTGTGACCAATGAACTTGCGATTCATCTGCAAGACAAAGACATACTTGAACTCTAGCCCCTTGGACTTGTGAATGGTCATGAGGCTAACGGCATTTTTGGGAACCAAGTCTGTCACTTCCTCTAGGTCGTTACCGCTAGAAATGATCTTATCAATCATGCCAATAAAACGAGAAAGTCCCTTAAAGCCAGTCTTTTCATAGGCATTGGCACGTAAGGCAAGGGCGTAGAGATTGGCCTGGCGTTGCTCAGCTCGTGGAAGACTGCCAACATAATCATAATAGAAACGATCGTCGTAAATCTTCCAGATGAGGTCATAGAGCGAGTGCCACTTACTGTAATCACGCCAATCTGCCAGAGTCTCAATGAAGAGAGTCAACTTGGCATCAAGTCCTTGCGTCACGACTTCTGGATGAAGTCCTGATTTAGTATGAGCTGCAAGAAGCTTATCATAGAATTGTCCTTTGTCAGCCTGAACAGCAATCCGAGCCAGGTCGTCCTCGTTGAAGTTAAACATCGGTGAACGAAGGAGGGCAACCAAGGCGTAGTCATTGAGAGGATTATTGATGGCACGAAGGGTATCCAACATAATCATAACTTCTAGCGACTCTAGGTAGCTTGACTTGTACTCGTCAGGTACCAAGGGAATTCCGTGCTCCTCAAAGCTTGCCATCAAGTCCAGATAGGTGTTACGGGTTGGTGCTAGGAGGGTAATGTCCTCAAAACGTACACCCTGCTCGTGAAGTTTGATGATTTCTTTGATAACCAAGGAAATCTCGCCGCTACTGATGGGTTGATCAGCACCTTCTTCGTCAGGAGTTACACTCGCTTCATCACTATTGTAAATCAGAACCTCTGTCTCATTTTCAGGATGGGGTTCTTTTTGCTTCTCGCTACCCGCTACCAGCATATGAGTCTTGTCATAGAGGATGTCCCCGATTTCCTGGTCCATGAGGTGGCTGAAAACACCATTAGTCGCATCAAGAACCTCAGATTGACTACGGAAGTTCTCTTTAAGGAGAATCAGCTTACCTGCATCTGGATTTTCAAGGAAGAGCTGAAACTTGCCATTAAAAATCTGAGGATCAGCCTGACGGAAACGATAGATGGATTGTTTGATATCTCCCACCATGAATCGATTGTGGCCGTTAGATAGGAGTTCCAACATGCGTTCTTGGGTATGGCTATTGTCCTGATACTCGTCTACCATTACTTCATGGTAACGGTCACGGTAGCTAGCTGCCACCTCTGGATTTTCCTCCAAAATACGGATGGCAAAATGGGCAATATCTGAGAATTCAAAAGCATTTTCCTGAGTCTTGGCCTGTAAATACTGGTCCGAAAAATCAAGTACAAAGGCCTGAAGCAACTCCAACAAAGGTAGGATGTCATCATTATGCTTGGTCAAAACCTCGAGGACCGTTAGCTGGGTATCAACCTCTCGTAACTGAGCCACAAACTCATTTTTGGTCTTGTTGTAAGCTTCCTTGTAGGCCTTGAGTTCCTCGTCTTTAGGACGGGTCATATTGGTCAAACCAGTCCCTCCTGACAAAGTCAAGAGTTGTTTGAGCAGGTCCTCCATATCCGTTTGGTCATTGGCCAAGGCTCCTTCAAGAAGGCTAATGGCATCCGACACATTATTAAGATACTTAGCCTTGGCAAATTCACGCTGAGCTAGGCCTAGATGGTCTCTTAAGAAGGCTAAGAAATCAGCCAACAAGCCATCTTTGAGACCCTCTAAAAGCTCAGATTTAACCTTGTCTGGATTGGCCTCTGCCTGCCCTTTTAAAAGATTTTGACGTAGCCATTTTTCAGGACCTGCAGTAGCCTGAGAAAAGTTATAGACATCGTAAACTAAATCACGAAAAGCCTTACTAGTCTTGCCATTTCCTGCGAAGTTGCGGACCAATTTTTGGAAAAGTTGGGCATCCTTTCCTTGCATGTAATCGTTGAAAAGATCGGCATAAACCTCATTTTTCATAAGTGTCTGCTCGGCAGGATCTGTCATAATGCGGAAAATAGGTGACACACCCAGGAGATAGCCATACTGATTGACCAATTTCTGGGTGAAGGCATCCATAGTTCCAATATCAGCCGTTCCAATCTTGGCAATCTGATCTGAAAGAAAGGCACGCTCTTCATCTGTCTCTACCTGTCCCAGCTGCTCTGTCAGACGTTTTTCCAGACGCTCTTTTAACTCACCTGCGGCCTTTACCGTAAAGGTTGAGATAAAGAGTTGGTCAATGCCAACACCACGTCCAATCATATCAAGGATACGCTCAACCATGACAAAGGTTTTTCCTGATCCCGCCGAAGCTGACACAAGAATATTACTACCATTACTGTAAATGGCCTCAATCTGCTCAGGTGTTAACTTGCGTTCCTTGTCAGAAGCTGCTTCTTGGGCAATGCGTTCCTTAATCTCTGTTGGACTTAAAAAAGCTTTAGTCAACATGGTTGTCCTCCTGGTCTTTTTTGTCTGCTGTCACAGCTTGATCAGTGACTAGAAAGGGGACGATTTTTTCAGCAACTTGCATCTCATTATCGTCCTCATCTTTTGCCATCAGCTCCAAATAGGCTTCCTTCTTGCCTTTACTTGGTAAACGCAAGAGTTTTCGAGCCTGTCCCATGTGTCGGTCGGCCTCAAAATGAGTAATTGCCTTGATTTGATCCCCTTGAACAGACTTGCCATCCTCAGTATAAGGATTGACCGCAAAATTCCCGCTTCGAATAACTTCAGCAGCACTTGTGAAGAGCTTGATATTGTAGTCTAGCAAGGTTTCTAGGTCCTCCTTGTCATAGGTGACAGTCTTTTGTAAATCATAGTTCCCACCAGCCAGATGCTCTGTTTCTGAAGCCACAAAAAGTCCCTTATAGGTCAATTCCTTATGAGCCTGAGCTGCTAGCTTATCCAGACCAAACTGAGCTAGGTTAAGCTGTGGGTCCTGCATGTGAAGATACATGGCCCCAAAAAGCTGGTCAGCATCGACTTTATAGGTCTGGCGGAGGGCTTCTAGATAGGTTACCAACTGCGGACTGAGGCCATTGTAGAATTTCTGAATGTCAAAGACATTTTTACCTGATTTGTAGTCAACGACACCCAGAGCCCCATCCGTTAAACGGTCCACACGGTCAATAATCCCTGTAATCTTGATGCTATTTGCTAAAAGCAAGTCAAACTTGGCTTCCTCACGCTCAACCTTAACAGCCGCATTATCACGCAAAACACTGGCAGTTGAACGAGCGATATCTTCCAAAATCTGACGAGACAAGCGACTCTCTTGGTCCTCCGTATAGAGAAGTTCAAAGGGTTGTTCCTGATTGGTCTGAGCAATAGCCTTTTCCAATTTATCATCGAAGTTTTCTGACGAAGAATCCCCCATAACACGCTCAAAGACACGGTGCAAGTAAGTCCCGTGGTGTCGAGCATCTGGATGGATGGACTCCAACTCTTCAAGGCCCAAAACATATCGCAAGAAATAAAGATACTGGTTGTTATAGAAGGTCGTCAGAGCCGAGGCTGATAATTTCAGTGGTTCTTCCCCCGGAAAGACCAGCTGCATGACTTGATCATCCACCTTGGTTGTCGTCACATCGTCAATCACATTTGGAATTAAGACTTGGTCCTTATCAAGTCGCTTACGGAGATAACGCACAGCAACTGACCAGAAAGTCTGCGTTTCCTTATCCAAATCAGCATCTAGATGGCTACTGTTAAGGGCGATGACAGTTGATAGAAGGTCCTTGTAGTTCCCAATCTGGTCACCCTTAGCCTCGAAACGATTACGTCCCTTTTCAACCAAAGGAAGACCAAGGTCAAGCAGCTCCTTCAAATAAACCGACATGTCATCTTGAGTCTCATTGAGAATTTGTGGCTGACTAAGCACCAATTGTTCACTAGCCGAATTAAAAAGTGACATAGCCACAAAATGCCCCCTCTGACTATTGCTCTGCGTAACAATATCCAAACTTCTGTGCTCGTCCGTAGCTTCATTGATACGACTACGTTCCTCGTCAGACAGGAGACTCTTATTTTGCCCTACCTTTGGAAAATGCGACTGGGTCATTCCCAAGGCAAAAACATAAGGAGCTGAATGGGGTTGAATCAAATCGTATTTCTTCACATTAACCACATCGACAGTGGCTGGGACCGTACGGTAATCACAGGCCAACATTCCCGAACGCAAAATGGACAAAAAGTCGTCCACTGACAGAGTTTCTTCCCCAAAAATAGTCTCAACCTGCTCCAAGAGTTGTGTGAAAGCCTTCCAGACCTGTTCGTTCTGTTCTTTTTCGGCCTCACTGGCCTTGGCAGTCAAACTAGCCATTTGGCTTGGCACTTGCACAGCCTCTAAAAAGACCACAAGTTTCTTGAGTAGACTAGAACCCTTTTGTTTGCGACTATTGAGCAACTTGTCCAAGGGCTCTACCAACTGTGACCGCAAGGTATTGAGCTGGTCTAAATCATACTTATCACGACTATTGGCCATAAAATCAGACAAGAACTTGTGACGCCCCTTGATGTCTGCAAAATTGACATAATACTCAAAAAGATCTAAATCCTCTTGAGCAAAACCACCATAGAGACCGGATTTTACGAGATTAAGCAAATCCTCGGCACGATAATTATAGCGTTTGATACGTTCCAGCGAATCCACAAATTGCACCAAAGGATGGCTAGACATGGTTTCTTCCTTACCGAAATAATAGGGAATATCAAATTTTCGGAAAATCTGCCCCACCTGAAGCTTATAACTCTCCTCATCACCAAGTAAGACCAGAATATCCTTATAGCGCTTACCATCTGCCAGCAACTGACGAATACTCTTGGCAACCTGAGCTACCTCTTCCTTTTGGTTGACCACTTCCCAGACCTGCAAGGCTTGCTTGTCTTGATCGGTCAACTGCTCGTCTACCGTACTAAAATCATGACGGCTCTCCAAAAGACGGCTAATGCGAGCAAAAGAAGGATTGCCCTCTTTGTCTGTCGTCACATAGTCGGGTGTCACCTTATATGTCTGAGCCAAAGTTCTCAAAAAATCCACTGAAGCCTGATAAACATTGCCGTAAACAAAGTTAGCCCTATAAGCTTTTTGACTGGCATAAGTCCCAATGACAATCTGGTGGCACTTATCATTCAAGAGAGCAACTAGGGCCTCCTCCTCGGCAGAGAAACGCGTAAAGCCATCAATGACCAAAACCGTGTTACCCAGTGCCTTATCCAGATGTCCTGAGGTAATTTCCTTGAAGAAGGCACTAAGTTTTGATTGATTGTCAAAATCTCCTGCCAACAAGAGGTCCTGAGCTGCACTGAAAATCCTAAGCAAATCCTCTTGTTTCTCAACCTGATCCAAATGCTGCAAATCCAGAACCGTCATATTAGCCTGTTGCAACTCTTTGTAAAGGTCTACCAATTGATTAATAAAGTTACTATCCTTGCGCAAACGGCCATAAACCTTGAGCTCATCATCGCCCATATGCGACAACACCTTATAAAAAATCATGGCCAGACCAGTATCATCCAGCTGCGTTTTGGGGTTGCTCGTATTGAGAATAAAGTATCTCGCCATCTGAGTAAAACGAGTCACCGTAATCTCAAAGGATGCTGACTGAGGCAGGTATTCCAAGACCTTACGCTCCTTCTCAAATGACAGAGCATTAGGGGCAATATAAAAGACCCTCTTTCCCTTTTGAGCATAGCTGGTTGCCTGCTCCGTCAGAATTTCTGTTAAATCCTGAGACATATCCGTATAAAGTAATTTCATAAGACGTCCCTTTCTTGTCTCTACACCAGTCGTTAGGGTAAGCAATAATTGCCATTCACTTAGCGCTAACAACCACTAATCCTTGCTATTATAACACAGAATGAAGCAACAATCAGACTCTTCCCTCGCCCCTATCTCCTCCAATGTCCTAAGTTCCTCACATAAGCACAAGCACCACAGCAAAGAGCCCTCCTTTATGGACCTGTAAGTAAAAAAGAGCCAAATCCTCTGATTTAGCTCTACATCTTTATTTAAAAATCAATTCCTGTTTGAAGAGGTAATCACCACTACTTGTAATCAGATTGGCATCACTATACTTCCTAAGAATATCCTTGGCCGAGTGGAGGTTAAGACCTGAGGTCTTCTTCTGGTTTTCTTCCTGCATAATGGCATCAAGGTCAACTTTTTCTTCTCGCGTCCTATTTTCCATAACGAAATGGTAACTTCCATCCTTATCATGTCGATGAAAACTAAAATTGATTTGACTGGCAGGTACCTGCTTACTCTCATCAATCGCATTACTAAAGAAAATAGACACCAGCAAGGTCAAGTCAACCACGTTCATGGTAAACCCTGAAATCTCCTCAGGAATATCACAAGTCACTGGAATATTACTACGTTTAGCCTCCATCATACGAGCCGAAAGAAGACTACGTAAGGGTAAGGACTGAATATTTTCTAGCTTAGGATTATCAACGACACGGAAACGTTCAAACTCCTTGGCACTCTCTCTAAGGACATTCTGGTACACCTGTTCAGCAAGAGCCTCTTCCTGGTCACGTACTTCCTCTGAAAATTGTTCCACAACCGTCTGATAAGACTGTCTGTATTGTAACAACTCATTGTAGAGAAGATCAATCTTTTGGTTGGCCTTGGTCAAACTATTCAAATGCCTCTTTTCCTCCATGGCCAAACTCTCTTCCAAATACTGCCGAGACAGTTGATTAAGATGGGCAATTAGGAAAATGAAAGCCACTGCAGACAAGAGAACCCAGAGCATCCGAAATCTCAATTCTACCTCTGAAGAATAGCCGGGGAACCAACTGTCTAAATTCACACTGAGATAGATTCCCAATAAATAAATGGCCATTGCTATAGCAACTCTTCTAGAAATCTGGAGGTTCTGGAAAGAGTCATCGCTATAGACCTTCCAACGCTTCAAATCCAAGCCCAAGAAACGGTCAAATACAAAATAAAGTGGCAAAATCAAACCGTAAGATAAGAGATAGAAAAGAGCATTTGACCCTACCTCAGCGACAGGGAGATTCAAGAGAAGGGGAATAAAGAAGAGTCCCAATAAACGATAAAGTAAATCTGACGTCACCACTGGAAACAAAGTATGAAAAGCATACTGGGTCACCGACCAGGTCTTCCCTTTAGCAAGAAAGGCCAAAATCATTAGGATAAAGACATCAAAAACCATAATCATGTTAGTAATATTATACTGAATGACTACATCTAACAGGGCTAAGGTCAAGAAGACCGTCCAGGAGATACGAATGTCTGTCATTCGTTTGAAAATGGCACAATTTATCGTCAGAGTTAAAATAAGCTGAATGGCTAGAAAGGCATCTGTATCATAGAGATTTAAAAAATTTATTCCCAAAAACGATTCAAACATCGAATCTCCTTTCTATATTTTTTTTACAAGTCTTTAGTATTCAAATTGCTGTCTATAGATGAACTTATCATTCTTAAAGCTAAGTTTAGACTGAGGGTAACGCTCCATAATATCTTCGAGCTGCTCATTGATTGATAAGTGACTCTCATACGCCTCGTGGGGCGCCTCGGCACTATCTTGCGAAAGGGTTGTCTCTACAGAGAGGACCTGGACCTCACCTCTTTGGTAATAAGACATACGAACTAAACTATTTTCTTGACCATGAGCTCTCAACAAGGCATTGTCCAAGAAGGTCGTTAGAACAGCTGATAAATCCACCACATCGATATGAACTGGGGATATAGGGTCTGGAACCTCCATGATAAAATCAACGCCAACAGCATGAAACTCCATATACTTACTCTCAATGACGGAACGTAACAATTGAGAAAGCAGGTTAGAAATATCTGGCATAACCTTGCTGAAGGGAACCTCTTCATCAGATAGGTTCTGAGTGTCTCCCTCTTGACTAGTAGCCAGAACGGTCTTAACCTTCTTAGGTACGACTACCTTAGGCACTCCATCACGGTATAGATCCTGATAGAGATGGAGGATATGTCTACTAGATTCCTGTAAGCTCTGGAAATGACGCTCCTGCTCCTCTTTCAACTCCAGAAAAAGTTCATCCTTAATCCACTGGTTGGCATAGGAAACAACGATGAAGAAGGCTCCTGTTGCTAATAGAAGGATTAACTTGGCATAATTGTTAACCACTTCCACAGGCCAGATGCTAGCAAAGTAAGGCATGAAATCATTTAGAAGCCCGTATGAAAGAAAGGCAAAACTAACCCCAATAACAATAGGGGTGAAGTGAATGCGTAAGCGCTCCTTTTCCTCGACCTGCAAATATTCATAACCAATAAAACGGTGAACCAAGAGGTATAGAGGATAGGTAACTACCACACATATAAACTCCGTTAAAGATTCTGGAATACGGCTCATCAAGTCGTCTCCCAAAAGTAAAGGAAAGACGATTAATGACAAGCCTCGTATAATGATATTGGTTGTCCCCCAGGCATAAAAACTATTAAATACCGGCTCTATCCATGGCAAGTCTGGACGTTTGTAATAACTAAAACAAAATAAAATGAGAGGATTAAGTAAAAATTTGAATCCCATAGGAAGAAGGGGAGTCAAAACAACTGATAAAAGGCCACCTAATAAAAGTAGCCACCAAGAAATCTTGACCCTACCAGCTGCATGAAACATCAGATAATTGACAAAGAAAACCAAGAGCATGTCTATAGATACTAGCCAATGAAAATCTTTAAAAACAGCAAGTAGTGATTCAATAATAGAAGTCATTCTTTTCCCCCTCTCCCTTTAATCTGATTTAAGAAACTTCCTCAAAAATCCCCTAGGAAGCCCTTTTTACAACACTACTCATTATATAGCTTTTTGTAAGTTTTCACAATAATTAATTTTCTATTAAGGTCTACAATACCTCTAAGAATCCATTTATTTATAGAAGATAGACTTACTATTAAATTAAAGTTACAAATGTAACATAAAAAGTTGAGACAATTTTATCTCAACTTTTAGATTATAAAACTACTTTTTTGAGACTTACTTTTAAGCCTAAAGTCTAGTCAGCCTTGTAGTAGAATTGTTTGGCGTCAGATTGTGGTGATGCTGACTGAGTAATCAAAATACGATCTTTAGTATTATCCGAACCGTCCACAAATCCCTGCACTGTCGGAAGTGTGACTCCCTTAGGAATAAAGAGAATACCTGCTCCGGTAATTCCCATTCTTAAACTTGATGTGAGATACCCATTCTCAAGTTTTCCATTTGTATTTTCAACAACATAATTCTCAGGAGCTGTTAAATTGTCCTTAGAAAAATTCAGACTTAAGCCATTCCCATTCTTCCAAGTCCCTTCGAGGCTTTGGAAGTTATTATCCTTGATAGCATTAACATCCATACCTGTTTGTTCGGTCTTGGTTTCCGTTTTTGATTCTGTCTTAGCCTCTGATGAGCTTGATGATGACTCCGATGTTTGTGAAGAACTTGAAGATTCTGAGCTTTCAGATGTGCTAGCACTAGAGTAATGCTTGAGCAACTCTTGGTAAGCCTCTTGCATGTCATCTGGTGCTACCTTATAGGTCTGAACAGCCTTCTTATCGTAATTACCCTTCCAGTAGTTCGTCACATAATAAACGGTACCGTTGGAGCCTAGAACGATTTGGTAAGAATCCTTATCTTGGTCAACCAAATCCTTATAGAGCTTGTTGTAGCCATTATAATTGCCACCAGTTTTGTCATCAGCTGAAAAGTCCTTAAAGAGGGCTTTTTGTTCAGCAGCATCGTCTTCATACATAGCATGTTTCTTATCCTTCAAGGTATAAAGACGGAAGGATGATGTGGGACTATAGTCTGCGGTCTTACCACTATTGTCATTAATCCCTAAAGCAAAGGAATCAACCGTGTTTTTATAATCCTTGAAATCATAGTTTGAGACTTCCTTGCCATTGATGATACCACTAGGAACACCAGTAATATGTTCATAGCCATCCGCATTGATGAGATTTGCAAGGACGGTAATCGTTTGGCTGCTACCTTTTTCCTTAGGTGCCTTAAATGAAAGGAAGGTTGGACTACCATCATTGACCTTGGTGATGCTGTCAAAGCTACTTTGAACTAAAACAGCATCCTTGGCATAATCAGACTGATAGAGCCATTTCCCAAAGGCTTCTGTGATAGACTTAATGTCCTCAGTCGAATAGTCTGCAATATAAGTGGTTTCCTTATCACCATTGACATCAGTCTTAGTCTTGATATCTGCATTTGGCTTATTTGGATCGTTAGAAGACGATTCTGAGCTTGCATCACTACCTGAGGATGAACTACTTGATTCCAAAATATCCTTAATAATGCTTTTAACTTGGCTACTTGAAGAACTAGACGAAGCCTCGCTAGACTCAACGACTTCAGAACCTCCCTCAACCTGAGTATAGGTGTCTGATTCAGTCATTTCAACCTTCGCATCTCCTCCAGGTACCATACTTGGTGTGATACGGATAGTACCGTCTGAGCTACCGTTAGTTCCAGGCAACTTAAAGCTCAAAGAACGGTCTTCGCCGGATTGGGCATTAGCCTGATAAGTATCCCCGGTCTCCGTATTTTTAACTTCGTATTTGTCTCCCTTGATCTTACGAACTTCAAAACGCACCTTGTTCCCGGTATTCTTATCGACAACGGTTGTGGCATAAACTCTTGAAGACGATGTAAAAGCCGTGCTCTGAGTGTATTTTCCAAGTACCATGAAGACCAAAAAGACAATCAAGGCTAAACCGATAAACTTTTTATGTTTAAACTGTTTCATGAGGTCCTCCTAGATAAATAGATAGCCAACAACATAGCCAAAGAGAGCAATACAAATCAAGAGCAAGATTTCTAAAACTAAAAACCAGCTAAACTTGAGATCACCCAAACCAACCTTAGACAAAACTTGTCTGAATTTAGAATTTTTCTGTCTGCTCAAGCCACTAGAAAGAGCAAAACCAGTCTTAGCAGCTTCAGCAACTTCCTTATCACTTGGCTTGCGACCATGCTGAACTTGGAAGTCAATCAGCCATTCATCATATTGTTGCATTTATTTCTCCTTCTTCTGAAGTGTGACGAAAAAGAGTAGGGCATAAACGAGGCAATGAAGCACCAAGGCCCACCATTGTCCCCAGAATTCGCCTGTAGAACCTTGAAAAGCCTCCAACTGGCTCTTAGGGACAGGAACATGGTACTTAGCCAAACTAGATGGCAAGTCTGACAAGTCACTAGAAATCCCAAAAAGCTTGTGGCCATAACCTAGATAGACAAATTTTTGTACCCAATCAATGGCTTTTGGCAAAGACAGGATAGTTCCCGACAATGAAAATTGCATGATACCCACAACGACTGCTAGGATAACAGAGGTAATCTCAGATTTGCCAACTAAGGCTGAGATAAAGAGGGCAATGAAATGCGACGCCAAGAAAACCAGGAGCACTGTAATCCCAACTTCCCAACGGTAGGAACCAAAAATATGACCAGCATCTGGAAATTCCTTGTCAAAGAACTTACTAAAGACAGAGTAAGATAGAATAAAGACAATGGTTTCCAAAACGGCAAAGAAGGCGTGAATCCCCATACTAGCCAAGGCAAAGGCCGAACGACTCAAACCTGAGAAAAAGTCGCGGTTGAGGACCGAGCGTTCCTTAGAAATATAAATGCTGTTTTGAACCACAATCAAGAGACTGGTTGAGAAAAGCAAGAGAAAGAGGGTCATTCGAGTTGTTTCGAAATCTTTCAAAAATCCCTTGTCTTGGATATAGAGAATTAAGCCTTCAAAAGCGACAATGCCCAGAAGAACCTTCACAAAATCCATGTAGTGGTGTTTAAATTTATACCAACTTAATCGTAATGCTGCGTTCATAAATCTCCCTAAATCTTGTAAATACGTGTTGAAGCATTGAGCTCTTGGTAGACATCTGCGATATTCATATCCATATATTTACGAATCATATAAGGATCGCTAGTCTTGTATTCCAAAAGCAACTCTTCATAGGTTCCTGCAAATGTCGGACGTCCCTTAGACAAGAAGATGATCTTGTCAAAAATAGCCAAGTTTTCTGTATTGTGAGTAATAACCACAATAGACTTGTTAGCTGATTTAGCCAAGATTTTCAAGGTACGTAAGAGATTACGATCACTAAGGGCATCCAAACCTGAAGACGGTTCATCAAGAATAAAGTAGGGACTAGGGCTAAGAAGCTCGATACCAATAGAGACACGACGTTTTTGCCCACCAGAAAGCTCTGAGATCTTCTTATTGGCAAATTCCGTCAACCCTAAATCATCCATGATGCCTGCAATGCGATGCTTTTTAGTCAGCTTACCGCTCCCTTTCAGATGGTGGTCCGCATAAAAATCAAAGGTCTCAGATACCTTGAGGTACTCACGTAGGAGATTTTGTTGGGGCACATAGGACCAAGAGCGTGAACCAGCAGTCACAGGTTTACCATTTTCTAAAATACGAAATTGTTGGCAAGTCGGTTTAAGCTGGCCTAGGAGAATCTCTGTTAAAGTTGTTTTCCCTGAACCAGAAGCACCCAAGATACCGACAACTTGACCAGTCTCCATAGTAACATCCAAATCTGTAAAGAGCTGGTTATCATTTCCCTTATATTTGAAACAGATATGTTCAAATGTTAATTGATTGGTTTCCATTAATATCTCCTAAGACATAAGTAACATCAAAGCCACAATTAGAATGGCTCCGATAATAAGAACGATGACATTGATATTGAAGAAGAGAATCAAGCTTAGTAAAATCACAAAGGCGAAGGCGGCAAAGAGGTAATTTTTAAGAGGTGACTCTTTGGTCTGAGTCACCGCAACAGGTTCAAAAGGGATTTCCTTTTTACCTGATACATTGCTAGTATCAGTGGCCGTCCCCTTCTCAACTTCCAAGGCCTTTCTCTGAGCCTGTCTGAGTTTTCGGTCATATTGTAACTTCTCATGGTCTGAGAAAAAGATTGAGCGAATCGTGTAGAGTTCACTGCGTAAACGCTCACCTTCTTTATCCAAGGTACCATTTGTCCAGAGCTCCTCCAGCTCCTCACGTAAAAAGGAAAGGGACACGAAACAATCTTGAGCCGACATCTCTGGAGAGATACGGTTACTGACCTCTCTTAAATAGGGCACTTCCTGTCCTGTCTCTGTATCAATTGCTTTGTAGTAGTCTATCATGAGATGAATTTAGCAAAAATAGCTTGAAGTTCTGACAAATCTTCCTTAACCACTTCTTGGGTTTGGTTGACTTGTGCATTGACTGAAAAGCGTGCCACAACAGTATTGCTTCGAGGATCCGATACTGTCACGGTAACAATTTGTTCTGAGTCAAAGGCATAGGTGACTTGCGCCAAGAGCTCGCCTTTCTGACGAGGTTGTGGCACTTGCCCTTCCACTTGTCCTAAAATCTTCACAGCAAATGGATTTTCATAATTTCCTTCTGTGATACGAAGTTTAAACTTACTCTGTCCATCCACGACCGCAAAGAGATCCTTGGTAACAGCCAAAGGCAAGACCGAGTTACGTGGAACCACGACACTATTATAGTAGTCACCCACAAAGCTGTAGTTCTTATTTGGATTTTTCTTGAAGAGCAGACCGATTCCCTGAGAGGTCACATCCTTGACAACCACTCTATCTGTCTCAGTTGTCTTACCATCCTGGTGTTCAGAGAAGCTAACCTCATTATTGACGATAAGGTCAGCCAAAATAGATGCCCCTTGTGCCACGATAGTGTCTGGATTAAGGTCAAACTTAGGTTCCAAACCACTCATCAGGCGAATCATTTGACGAATCATTGGCATACGTGTTGACCCACCCACAAGGAGAATATGGTCAATCTCTTCCCATTTCAAACCAGATGCTTGAAGGGTAGACTGCACCTTGATTTCAGTATCTTTGAGAAGGTCCAAGGTAATTTCATTGAAAATCGCTTGAGTAATCAAGACACCGTAACCTTGACCATTGACATAGTGCTCATAGAGAGCTTGGTCATTCACAGATAGACTAGTCTTAATCTGCTCAGCCTTATATTGAAGTTGAATTTTTTCCTTCTCGGAAAGGTTAGTCATATTGACCCCTTGTTTTTCCAACTCCTGCATGATGTAGCCCACAAGACGCTTATCAAAGTCAATCCCACCAAGGCGTGAATTCCCGTCAGTTGCCAAAATATCATAGGCATGATCAGCCACGCGCATGATGGTAACGTCAAAAGTTCCTCCACCAAGGTCGAAGACCAAGACATTTCCTTGAGCATTTTTAGTGTGGGCATAGGCAATGGCCGCAGCTGTAGGCTCATTGATAATACGCAAGACATTAAATCCTGCAATACGACCAGCATTCTTAGTTGCCGCACGTTGATCTGATGTAAAGTAGGCAGGCACTGTGATAACAGCATCCTTGATACCATCTGCTTGCCCCATCTCCTGACCAACTACATAAGCGCGTTTACGAAATTCGTTCAAAACCAAGGCAGAAAGAATAATAGAATTGACACGTGTGTGGTCTGGTGTATCACTAGCAATTGGACGCCCAATATCACGTTTAAAATCAAATTTAAAGTTTTCTGTACTTCCGATTTCTGTCCCACGTTCAATGGCTTCTTTACCAAAAGACACATGGTTTTGGCCACTAATATTTGAGAAATAAACCGCAGAACGTAGGACCTGATCGTCATTCGTTCCCATCGGAATAATCTCTGGCACATCTTCACGAACAACAGCCATAACGGAATTCGTTGTTCCTAAATCAATACCAATCGCTTTTTTTCTCATAACAATTTCCCTTCTAGCCTCATTTTGAGTTTACTTGACTATCGCTCCAAGCAGGCATCCGCTTAGATTATCTCCATCATCGCTGTCACATAAAACTCCAAAAGAGTAAAGTTATTCCAGTCTAGTTTTTTTCACTATACTATATTATCACAAAAAAAGAGACTATAAAATAGGAAAAAAGGGAGTAGGACCGAACAACTTTTTAAAAATTGTTCCTTGTCCCACTCCCTTGAGTATTAGTTGATTTGAAAGACTTGATGAACTTAGAAATCCCAGAGCTATTGCCCTCCTAAATTGTCATGTTTATAGCAACTTCTCTCCTAGCTTAATCAATTGAACTCTCACCAACATAGATAATTTCTAAATTACCCAAGGAAACATCTCCTTTGATGTAGAAGTCCTTGCTAGTCAAAGTGCTAGGATTTTCCTCATGTTGTACAGCTGAAAGCGAGTTATCCACATTCACATGCACTCTCCAATCACTGGGAACATAGAGACTAAGACTTCCAAGAGAAACGTCCACATCAAACTGGGCAGACGGCCCCTCAATACGACAATTATCAAAATAAACGGAAGCCTGCCCTAAACTAACATCTGCACTCCCATGTGTAAATTGCTGGTCATTGAGATACTTGGTCACTGATGAAAAAGTGACATCAATATCATTTCCTCCATTATTAGCGTCTGAACCAGTTACACCCAATCCAAAACGATTCTTTGTTTTACTAGAAGAATGGAAGAGAATGTTCAAGCCAATAACTGCAAGAATGGAAGAAAGGATAACGACCGAATTAGATACTGGAAGAAAATGGAACTGTCCATTGAGTGAAAAAAGAGCCATAATACCATAGGCGAAACCAAGACCAAAATGTCGCTTCAAAAGACTAGAAAGGGACAAAATAGCCAGTAAGACCACCCAGGCCAACATCCAAATACTAATTTCCCATTTTATAAAGTAGTCCTGTACAATTACCAAAGCTGCCAAAAGGATCAAGAGGACCCCAATTAATTTCTTTCTCATTATCTTACCTCATTTCGTTTAGTCGTTCTTTTAAAACTTGATAGTAGCGTCTTGATACATGGACCTGCTTGTGGGTCTGATAGAAATTCACCGTACTGGTCCCTGAAAAAGACTTCTCCAAAGAATAAATCTGCTTAGCATTAACAATCGTCGATTTGGAAATCCGACAAAAGGCAATCGGAAGCAATTCTTCCAATTCGTAGAGTTTTTGCTTTACCTCATAGGCCTCATCCTTAGTATGACCATAAATTTTCTCCCCGTCTGTTTCAAAAAAGAGAATATCTGCCAAATCCAGAAAATATTCACTGCGATCCTTGTAAAAGGCTAACGGAACTAACTTTTGCTTTAGAATAGACTCTTGGAGCTGGGCTAATTCCTGTGTTAACCGAGGCGCTCGAATCAAGATTTCAGGCTCATCCATGGATGGGTCTAATTCGATTCTAACTTTCATAAGACTCCTTTCCTGTCCTTTTGATGCTTCCATTATAACAACTGCTTTACACAAAACAAGGCCTTTTGGGTAAGTGGTACAGTTTAGCCCCTAAGAGGTAAAAACGGGCAAACAAAAGAACCTGGCAATTACCAGGCTCTCATTTTTAGTGTGGCGGTCTAGCCTCCTATTTGTAATCTGTTCAATGCTAACTAACTGAGCAAGTAACTACTACTTCACAGTATCTTCACGACTCACTTTTTGTGATTCACCAGCCTTACCATTGATACGGTAGTCGCTGTAGTTAGAACCACTACTGCTAGAGTCACTATCGTCACCAACATATTCCACATTACATGACCAAGAGATTTTATCTTTGATATCTCCTGATGACTTAAATTTCGAATCATAACCATAATAGAAATCATAAACTGCTGTGAAGGTCACCTTGAAGGTCTTCTCACCAGTCTGAACGACTTCTGTGACGTCAACGTCTGAGAAAGAAATACTATCAGCAGCACGGTTTTTAGCACCCGTAGTATTTCTATCAATATCAGCCGTTACATCCTTGTACATGGTATCATCAGTACCATTAAGGAAAATGTCGGATACACCATCTGGTGTTGTGTTGTGATTAGAAGCGTAGCTACCAAATTTACCGTAGGCAGCAGTCAAGAGACGATCTGCCGTATCACGATCAAGAACACCATCAGCATCTAGAGTAACTGTTTGACCTTCAGAAATTTTCTTGATAGACAATGTCTCTGTCTTGATAGAGCTACCATCTTCGAAATTCTTCTTGACATAAACGGCTGATGATCCAGCTACTGCTACCTTGTTAACATCTAGTTTCCCTGAGTTAAGGGTTCCAATCTTAGTACCACCAACGTAGAGGTCTCCATCCTTAAGATTAGACTTAACAGTAAAGCTGAGATACTCTACTGAAAGATTGACTTCTGTTTTAGAGGTCACATTTTCCTCAGATGAGACAGTGATATCTTGATCATTGACCTTACCAGAAGCCACAAAATTGTAGGTTCCTGGATAGAGATGATTCAATTTAGCCGTGTAGTTATTGCCATCTGTGGTCGCGTAAGAAACCCCGTTAATAGTCACATTCAAATCAGCTGTATTAACGGTCAAATCAACCGTTCCAGGATCTACCACGATTCGCCACTTAGGAAAAATAAGGAACTGACGTCCAACCTTTTGCATACGTTCGCCAGACATGAGTTGGCTCTTGCTATAGGCTTGTGTACTTTTAGTGTCTGTGTACTTAACTTCAGATGTTTTAATTTCCTTTTTAGTATCAGACCATACTTGGTATTCCAAGCTATCTTTAAAGCTCTTCTTGGCTGCTGCTTCATAACGTTCTGCTACTTGACCACGTGAGTAGTAGTAAGAACCAAAGCCGTAACTAGCAAGTGTTAAGACTGCTGCAACAACACCAGCAATAATCAGGATTTTCTTCCCTTTAGCCATAGCTGGCTTGGCTGGTTTCGCAGCCTTACCATCTGAGATAAACTGATGGATGGTTGATACATCATAACCTGAAGACTTACCAAGTAGGAATTCCTCAGGAAGAGGCTGACGTCCAACATAGGTTTTAAAAGCCTTCATCCAGATAGCTTGTGCTTCTTTAGAAGCGGCCTCTGAATTTTCTTCAGCTTGACCTTGATCTGCTTGAGATACTGGTGCAAGCTCCTCAGTTTCTAAAGGAGTTGTTTCCTCTTCATCACCAAGCGGTACATCTTCAAACACTTCCTCGGCAACGTCATACTCATCAACTTCTTCTGTTGATTCAGAAGGAGTGGCTTCTTGGTCCAAGCCCATTGCCGCAATGCCTTTAATAGCCTTTAAGTCAAAGTCTGCTTTCTGGCCTTCTTCAATCTCCAAAGCATGGGGCGGACGACCAACTGCCTTTTCAAATAAATCAATCCACTTTTCTTTTGTTGCCATAAAGACTCCTATAAACTTACTTTTTCAAAAAATGCTAGAGGTTTACTTAGATTAGAATAGAAGACCTACTGTAAATGATGACATGATAGCAAATACGATTGCAAACAAGATTGACAAAATCACACCATTCAAAAGTGCTGCCAAAATCATTTGATAGAATTTATCAGCCTTCCACGCTGTTGTTACAGGAACAATTGTAAAGAGGTTAGCAAGTGCAAATAAGAAGTAAACAACATAGAACAAGAATCCTGGGAAGGCAACAAGTCCAATAGCTCCCAACAAGATTGTTACGAGCAAGATTGGCAAGGCCAATGACGTCAAGCGACCAAAACGGTCAAAGCTATTCAAGAAAGTAGTCTCAGGATCACGGAAAATTGCCTTACGTGTTACAAATCCTGCCAAGATAAAGGCAAAGATAAAGAGGAAGGCAGCTAGGATACTAGCAAAGAAAGCTCCAAAACCAATACTTGATGTCTGGCTTGAAACTGAAGATGAGTAACTATCTGTTCCATAAGAACCAAAAAGACTAGCCAATGCGTTGGTTGTTGATACAATTGAACTAACCACTTTACGTGCCACAGCGCTCAAGATTGCAAAGAAGGCAAGTCCAGTAAAGAGTGACAAGAAAATATAGTTAAGCCAACCATTATGCTTACCATAATCTGTCATGTCAGCTGGACGACGCCATGCATTAAGCAACCATGTCCAGTAGTTTTTGAAAGTTATCGCAAATGCTGATGGTTGGGCTGGAACAACTACAGCTTGACCGTTGATAAATTGAACGTTTTGACCTGGTTGAAGAGGTTGACCGTTAGCAAAAGCTGCTTGTTGACCAGCTTGAGCATTGGCAAAACCAGCTTGTGGTTGTGCTGCCTGATTTGGCACTCCTTGTACTGGAGCAGCTTGAGCACCTGCAAAGGTTGGTTGAGGTTGTGCTGCCTGAGCATTTGTAAAAGAAGCTTGCGCTTGTGCGTCTTGTGCACTCGCAAAAGTCGGCTGTGGTTGCGCTTCTTGGGCACCAGCGAAAGTTGGCTGTGGTTGCGCCTCTTGGGCTGGTGTTTCTTGAACATTAGCGAAAGCTGGTTGCGCTGGCGCTTCTTGTGTTGGGGCAGTTTCTACTGCTGGTGCGTCATCTTGGAACTCACCAGCTGCAAGTGCTGCTGCAATTTCTTCTTCAGTCGCTGAACGACCATTGATGGCTTCAAAAAAGTCTAACCAATCTGCTTTAGTCATAATAATCTCCTTAAAAATACATAGAATGTCTTTATTTTATCACAAATAAATACATTAATAAATGTCATTTTTATTAGAAAAAGGCTTGGAGCAAACTGTCCAAACCTTTATATTTTCTATTTACTTCTTTGTAGAGATTTTTGAATCTGACGATCCAGCTCTCGTTTAATGTGTGGTTCTGGTGCAAATCGCTCTTCCCAGTCACTTGGTTTAAGAATTTTGTGGGTCACGGGATCAAAGTGAGCCTTTCCATCGGGGAAAATTTTCCCCATATTAGCCTCATGAACCGTATCAAAGAAAGGCTTAGGATCGACCCCCATAAGGACAAATGAACCATAGGTCAAGTAAAGCAAGTCAGTCAAAGCATCCACCTGACCAACCATCGTTGACTCTGAGTGCTCTTTAGAACTAACTTTGAGGGCTGCCTTATCAAGAGCAGCATGCAAATCCAGAACAGCCTGACCAAAGACACGCTTGTCCCCACCTGATGAAGCATAAAGAAATTCGACGATTTCTTCCAACTTGAAGTCCGCACGGTGACCAGCTTCCTCGATACCGTAAACACGAGGCATGTCGTTAGTTGAGCCATCCATCAAATGGTGGAAATCCTTAACCTTGTTGAAGTTGCCATCATCACTGGTAAATGAATTTTCTGTCTCAAAATGAATCAAACCGTAGTGTGACAAGGCTTTGGCAATCCCATTCTGGTTATTAGTATCAGTGACATGGGTAGCCTGGTCTTTCAGCTCGTCTTCACCATTACCCATGGCAACACCAATGCCGACGCCAGACAGCATTTCTAGGTCATTTTCCGAATCCCCAAAGGCCATAACCTCACTGAGTTCGAAACCAAAAACCTCACCTAGATGAGCGATACCTTTTAACTTAGATTGGTCCGCTGAAATAATATCGGCTGAATAAGGACTTGAACGGGTAATCTTCACATGAGGAAACTTTTCTTCAATATCTTGTGTTTCCCCCACCGTCGCTACCATAACCACCTGATAAATAGGCTCACGCATGATAGTCTTAAGAGTCTCAATACTTTGTGGCTTGAAACGACGAATCAAAGACTTGAAACTACGTTCCACCATCTTAGCCCAGGACTTAGGGACAATACGGCTGACGATTTGTCCAAACTTACTCGTTCCCATACTAATAATATTGGAACCAACAAGACCTGTGCTAGTCCCTAGAGAAATCTCTCTACGGTGCTTGGTGGCATAGCGAATCAAGTTGTAGACTGTTGATTTAGGGAGCTGATTTTGATACAGGACCTTGTCATGAGTCAAAATATATTGACCATTATAAGTGACTGCAAAATCCAGACCCAGGTTGTCCATGAAAGGCTGAACAAATCCTGGACCACGACCTGTTGCCAAACCAACCAAGATACCATCTTCCTTCATTTGACTGATAGCTTTTTTGGTTGAACTTGACACACGTTTTCGGTCATTTAGAAAAGTCCCATCAATATCAAAAAAGACTGCTTTAATGGCCACAGAGCTCCCCTCCTTCTAACATATTATGCTAAAATAAATTATAACATATAATATAATGGTGAGTAATATAAATGACAAAAAAAATCCTAGTCCTTCACACTGGAGGAACAATTTCCATGTCAGCGGATAATGATGGCAAGGTCAGTCAAAACGCTGATAATCCCATGAACCATGTGGGGCTTGATTTAGACAATTTAGAACTAACCGTTCTCGATTTTCTTAATATCCCTAGCCCACATATCACACCCTACCACATGCTGGATATTTACAAAAAAATCAAGGAAACAGCTGGGCAATATGATGGTGTGGTCATCACCCACGGAACAGATACTCTGGAAGAGACAGCCTACTTCCTAGACACCATGGCCGTCCCTGAGATTCCAATCGTCCTAACTGGTGCCATGCGTTCGTCGAACGAACTAGGAAGCGACGGAGTCTATAACTATCTCTCAGCCCTACGTGTTGCTAGCGACGACAAGGCCGCTGACAAAGGAATACTGGTCGTTATGAATGATGAAATCCATGCAGCCAAGTATGTGACTAAGACCCATACCACAAACGTGGCAACCTTCCACACACCAACCCACGGTCCACTAGGAATCATCATGAAGCATGACATCCTCTGGTTCAAAACTGCAGAGCCTCGGGTTCGTTTTGACTTGGAACAAATCACAGGAACAGTACCAATCATCAAGGCCTATGCTGGGATGGGTATCGGAGATGGAATCATCAGTCTCCTAGACCCTGAAAAGATTGATGGCGTGGTTATCGAGGCACTAGGTGCTGGAAACCTCCCACCATTGGCTGCAAGAGAAATCACAAATCTTATGGAAAAAGGAGTCCCTGTTGTGCTCGTTTCCCGCTGCTTCAACGGTATCGCCGAACCTGTCTACGCCTATGAAGGCGGGGGAGTCAAACTCCAAGAAGCTGGCGTTATGTTTGTTAAAGAACTCAACGCACCAAAGGCTCGCCTCAAACTCCTCATCGCACTCAGTGCGGGACTCAAAGACCAAGAATTGAAAGACTATATCGAGGGATAAGACATGAAACTTAGTATTGAAGCAACCGATAAATTGGAAAATAAAGATTTCCACTATGAGCTGACAGTCTCAAAAACACATATCGCCATGGTCTGTGGCACCGTGCTAGCCAGTCTAGCCCTGGTCGCATGGTTGAAGAAAAAATAAAAAGCTTGAAGCATGATCACTAGAGAAGTGACTACTGCTTCAGGCTTTTAATTTTCTTCATCTGATCTATATTCAAGAATATCTCCTGGTTGGCAATCTAACTCCTTACAAATAGCATCCAGAGTCGTAAAACGGATTGCCTTGGCCTTGCCGGTCTTTAGAACCGAGAGATTGGCTGGGGTAATACCAATACGTTCTGCCAACTCACCCGAGCGCATCTTCTTCTTGGCAAGTTCAACGTCCAAATTGACAATAATCATATGCCCCTCCTAAATCGTGTACTCATTTTCCTCAGCAATGGCATTAGCCTTAGTCAAAATCATAGCAACAGCATAGAGAACAAAGCTAACTAGCAAATAACTGATATTAAAGAAACTATAACTATGGTTGCCTGTCCCAAATGTAAAGATACCATTATTGATAAAGGCCCCAAGAACTAGCAAATGCGCTGACCAACGAACCAACTTAGCATTTTTAGCGATAAAAATATCAGAACGATAAAGATTAATCAGAAAGACACGTAGACACAACAAGAAGCCTATGTTGACTGACATACGAAGGAAATCAATGGTTGCTGCAAAAAGCGTCAGACTAGTGCTACTACTTTTCACGGTAACCCCCGAACCAAGAAGCATACGCAAACCTTGTTGTAAGAGTCCTTCATGACCAGTCAGGATAAAGGCATCAGTAAGAATGGTAATAACAAGACTTAAAAAGCCCACAAAAAGGAGGACATTAACGAACAGGAGAATACTACGTAGACGTTTCTGTTCTTGCGTTTCCTGACGATTTTTAGCACTTTTGGCCGATCTCCAACCATAATAACTAGAGCCAGCCAAGGCTAGGATGATTAAAAAATAAAATAAGATAGTTGTCATGTGTTACCTCGATTGTAAATTCATTTGATTTCTTTGAGCATAGACTAGAAAAAGCCAAGGTGCCTCTAGGAGCCCTTGACCTCATACTAAATCATTAGCTAACTATTAACAGTATCAATTATATCGAATATCAATATAAAATACTAGTTTATAGGTAAGATTTTACTACTTTTCAAATAAGATTCCTTCAATTATTTGACAGCTGTTTGTCCCTTACGAAGACGGACAGCATCACAAGCTAGAGAGACCAAGAGGAGCCAGACTGATGTGCTGAAGTCCACTACAAGGTGATTAGTCGTTCCCAACTGCAGGAAGATATTCAAGGCTGATGGCACAAAGGTTAGAAGAGCAGCCTTTTTCAAGAAGAGAGAAAAATCTTCTGTCCAAAATGCCTTCCAAGTAAAGTCTTTAAGCTCTTTACGAAGGAGACAAAGCAAGGCAAGATAGAAGGCGAATTGTAACTCTGAGACTAGCCAGTAACCCCATCCAGAAAGGTAATGAACCTCAGCACCTGGAAAAAGATTAGTCACATCCACAAAAGGAAGGATAAGTAAAGCAAGCATTGCAAGACCGTAGATTGCCATAAGAAGAATAAGAACTGCGTTGATGATTGATTTAAGTGTTTTCATGATAAGTATTTCCTTTATTAAATAGTTTTTGGTATATAATTTCTCTGATACTGTCAATAAAGTTCATTCTATCACGATCTGCTAAACTGCCCATAATTAAAGGCAAAGCAAGTGTAGATAAGGCACCGATAATACTTAGAATTAATCCTACTATAAATAAAAAGTACTCAGGTATAAGAAAGCGTCTAATTTGAGATAATACTGAAGAACTTTTTTTACTCTCCATAATAGTACCTCAACCCACTAATACTCAAGTCTACTGTAAAAATATAAAGAAGCAATATACAAAATTGCATAGTAGACTACAAATAATAACATAATAAGTAATATACTACTATTAAAAGACATATGACCTAACACATTAACATAACCGTTCGGAAACACATATTTTAGCGAAGCAAGTTGTGGAGCTATAAAAGAAAAAAGTGCAAAAATAATTCCTACAAGCATAGTGAATCCATTTGTCAAGATAATTGATGCCAGACTGGCAACTAATAAACACAACAAAAATACCAAAATAGTCCCTAAAATACTAATTACCGTATACTGTACATCATCAATTTTGGAAGGCCAAAACCTACCTGATGTATATGGTTTATGAACCAAATAAACATAATAAGTAAACAATGATGAAAAGAAAGTTATTACTATATACAATATTTGAAACAATAAAATCGCTCCTAACTTTGCATTTAAAATAACTTTTCTACTAATATCTTTGTAAAGATACATAATACCACTTGTAATTTCATCCCTAAAAATCGTACTTACAATATAAATAAAAACTACTAATGGCAAGGTCATTTGGTACTGAGTAAATAAAACTGCACTAAAAAACTCTAAAAAGCTTAGTGACCCTACTGGGGCGCTCAATTGCATAAAATTGGTATTAAATAATCCTACAACAATTAATAGCATTGGGAAAAAGCTAAAAGCTAACGCAATTTTTGATTCTTTTTTCTTCAACAATGCTTTAAAAAAAGGTAATGTTAAGTAATTCATTCCTATTCCTCCACAAATAATCTTTCTAAACTATCCTTTTTTGATAAAACATTATTAATTAGCTTAGCAACTGCAAGTTGTTCCAAGATACTATTTAATGCTTCATTATTTACAGAATTATCAATTTCAATATTATTTTCACTATACTTTAAGCTATATTTTTTCACAAGATTCTCTATCAAATGATTATCTTCATCTCTGAAAATCTCATTCAGCTCTATTATAATACTATTTTGCTCCGTACTGATTTTATCATCAATTATCCCTGATTCAATGAAAAGATAACGTGTACACAAGTCTTCTAATTCTGCTAACTGATGACTAGATATTATCATTGATGTTTTATTAACTTTTGACCATTGTTTTAAAATTTCCAATAAATTTTTAACACCAATAGGATCTAAACCCACAAAAGGCTCATCTAACAACACAAATTGAGGTTCCGTAACAAGAGCCAATGCTAAAGCAGTTCTTTGTTTCATACCAAAAGAAAAATCTATAGGTTTTCTATCTTTAGCTTCCCAAAGTCCGACTAATTTCAGTATTTTTTCGATATTATCTTGATACTGTTCTTTCTTATGAATTTTAAGATATAACTTTAAGTTTTCTTCAACACTAATTTGTGGAAAGAATACAGGTTCTATCATGATTCCAAAATCTTTAAGAATATTATCTTCTTTAAAAATGTCCCTACCATTAAAAAAAACATTCCCTTCTGTAGGATTTTGAGATTTTGCTAATATTTTGAGCAAAGTACTCTTCCCTGAACCATTTTTACCTACTAAACCTATAATATCTCCCTCTTCAATCGTAAAATTAGCATTTTCTAAAGAATAAAAAGCATTACCCTTATATTTTTTTCCTAACCCTTTAACTTCAATTATTGCCATTTTTCTTCACCATACGTTCCATAACTTTTATACTAATATACTCTACCAAGAAATAAATTAAGGCTACAAATACAATTTGAGAAGGCTCAATTAAACTATTATTTATCTTGATATACATTTCTCCACTTGTTATTGTATTTTTTTGAATAAAACTAGTCCAGACACTAGAAACTTTTAAAAATAGCCCTATAAAAATGTAAGCAATTAAAGAGATTGCTGGAAAAATTCATCAATGTCTTGCTTCTGGGCTCAGAAATTAAGTAGTTCTGTGGTAAACTGAGTCATAGAAATAAATCTCTTTCTAGTAATGTGTTGCAACTCTACTATAACGGATTTATTCCTTTTTGTGTTTACACAACTTATTTTACACTATCATTTCTCTTTTTCGCGAATAAGATTATCTTTATCGAAAACTTATTATCGTTTATCGATAATTATATAGTACACTCTTAATTTCTCCTTGTCAACACATTTTTATCGTTTTTCGATATTTTTTATCTAAAAATCAAAAAAACCAGTCAAGAAAATCTCAACTGGTTAGCTTACTTATGTTAATCGCCTAGACTGGTCATACTTCCGTCTAGACTTTTTATGAGTTTAAGAGGAGGGATTCTACGTTATGAAAAAAAGGAAAAAGGGATTTTGGAAAATGAGGGATGAAAGTTGTAGAATATGGGTAAATTTAGCCTCTTCCTAGCATCAATACTAGTTTTGATAAACCTTAAAGTCTTGAGGATGCTTCTGGAAATTTCGATTGTAGGTTACTTTAATTTTTACTGTCATTGTTTTGTCCTCCTTTTTAGGAATGGTTTGGCCTAGCCAAAACGTTTTATTATCAAAACCTATCTCGTTTTGATGGTTTTATTATAGGTGTCCTAACTTAAAGAAAGCTTGTAATAAGCTTGAAGGAGACTTAAAACTCTCAGTGAGTTTACTGAGAGTTTTTCTGTCTAAAGCATAGATAAAATAATTCCCAAGACCAGAGCCACCCAAACGGCATAGCGAATTGTCGCATGATAGCGGTAACTTTCAATAACCTTGGGTAGCTTTGTAAAGAGATAGGCAATGTAAGCAACTATGGAAAGAAAATACCCTTTAAAATTCCAGGACGAGCTTAAGATACTAAAATCTTCGAATAGGGGCACAAGCATCAGTACAGCCGTAAGCATACACCAGACCGGTAAAAGCGTCCTTTCCTTTTGATGCTGTATATGGATAATCAGCTGAGCTATAAAACCCGCGACGTACATAATCAGTAATACCGAACAAACTAGAGAGATAAGAAGTGAATAAAGATATAGGGTATGAAAGTCCGTCTTTCCTTCTATCAGCTTTGCCAATTCGGTAATAAACCAGATCAAGATGAAGGCGAAAAAATAAAATATAAGACCTAGTGTCATAAGAAACAAGGGATGCAAGATCGCAAAAAAATCGATTTTTAACCGTTTCTTTTTCATAGGTTTCCTCCTCAATCAAACTCGCCTTGGCTTCTCAAATGAGCTCCAAGCACCTGCCAATCAGGATTCTCACGCCAGTTAGGGGTAGATACAATTTGGCTGGCCACGCGCCTTGCTTCTTCTAGGATATTATAGTCTTCCACAATATCAGCCACTTGAAATTCAGGAATTCCTGACTGACGTGTCCCAAAGATCTCTCCTGAACCACGCATTTTAAGGTCCTCTTCTGCTAGAACAAAACCATCCGTAGTCTCACACATGGCCTGCATGCGTTTTTTCCCGGTATCATTTTTAGGATTAGCCACCAAAACACAGTAGGACTGCTTATGGCCACGACCTACACGTCCTCGAAGTTGGTGCAGCTGGCTAAGTCCAAAGCGGTCGGCATCCATAATGACCATAACCGTAGCATTTGGCACGTTAACCCCAACTTCGATAACTGTAGTTGATACTAAAATCTGAGATTTTTTATCCTTGAAATCTTGCATAATTTGGTCTTTTTCATCATTTTTCATGCGACCGTGCATCAGAGCCACTGTAGCTGAATCCCCCAAAAAATCTGTGAGTTCCTGATGAAGGGCCACTGCATTTTTCAAATCAAGAGCCTCAGACTCTTCAATCAAAGGTGAAATAAAATAGACCTGAGCATCTTTGTCCAACTCGCCCTTGATCCAAGTCAGTACGGTATCTAGTTGCTCATGTTTAACCCAACGGGTAATAATGGGCTTACGCCCAGCTGGCATCTGGTCAATGATTGACACATCCATCTCCCCAAAGGCAGTGATTGCCAAAGTCCTAGGGATAGGGGTTGCTGTCATCATGAGGACATCAGGATTGTCACCTTTCTCACGAAAAATACGACGTTGATTAACCCCAAAACGGTGCTGCTCATCAGTAATTACTAGCCCAAGCCTGTGATAAGTTACAGCATCCTGAATCAGTGAGTGAGTCCCCACGATCATCTGAGCCTCCCCAGATTCGATTTTGGAAAGAGCTACTTTTTTGTCCGCTGCCTTCATCCCAGAAGTTAGGAGCACTACCTCTAGCTCAGGAAAAAGCCCCTGTAAACTCTGATAGTGCTGCTCTGCTAAGATTTCCGTCGGTACCATGAGGGCAGACTGCAAGCCTGCCGTATAGGCTCCATACATGGCAAGGCTAGCGATAACTGTTTTCCCTGAGCCCACATCTCCTTGTAAGAGACGGTTCATATGAGCCCCAGATTTCATATCAGCTAGGATTTCCGATAAACTACGCTGTTGGGCTTCTGTCAAGGGGAATGGTAATTCTGCAATTTTGGCTTTGATTTTGGCTTCATCGTAAGCAATTGCTAGACCATTGGTTTCGGACTTATTCTCAGCCTTCAGCACCTGTAAGTTCATCTGGAAATAAAAGAGCTCTTCAAACTTGGTCCTACGCAGAGCCTGCTTATATTCAGCCAAATCTTTCGGAAAATGCATGGCACGCACAGCCTCTTGGCGACCCATAAGACGATACTTGTCCATAAGCACCTGTGGGAGACTCTCCTCCAACAAATTCAAGGCCCCACTATCAAAAGCTGCCCTTATAGCCTTTATCAGCTGGGCCTGACTAACGCCCTGGGCCACATGGTAAACCGGCTGCATATCGTCTTCAACTTGGGCCAACACTTTCATACCAGTCACTGCAGACTTCTTCTGGTCCCATTTGCCAAAAATAGCGACTTCTGCCCCCATCTCAATCTTGTCTACAAGATAAGGCTGGTTGAAGAAACTAATGGCAATCACTGCCTCTCCTTGCTTGATTTTAAAACTCAGACGATTACGTTTAAAGCCATAATACTGCACATTGGCAGGGGTTACCACGGTTCCCGTAATAACTGCCTTTTCGCCATCCATCAGTTCAAAGATAGACTTACTCTTAAAATCTTCATATCGGAAAGGAAAATAAAGCAAGAGGTCCCCAACCGTGTGCAAATCTAATTTGGTAAATTTTTCAGCGGACTTAGGACCAAAACCTTTCAAATCCGCAATCGGTGAATCTAGTTGAATCATATCCTCTATCATTTCTATCGTGTTCTTCTCCTCGTGAAAGAGGAAGCCTTATCAGCTATTATAACACATGAAAATGGTCTTCACTAAAATCAAAAAATCCAGTATCAAACTGGATTTCTCTTTTTATTTATATTAATCATAGCTACGAGGTACACGATCACTAAGCAAACAAAGAACTTCGTAGTTGATAGTGCCGCGTTTTTCAGCCACCTCTGTCGCAGTGATGCTTGCTCCCCCATTTTCACCCATAAGCGTAACTGGAGTTCCTAGGGGATAAACCTTAGGAAGGCGAACAGTGATCTGGTCCATAGACACACGCCCAACAATAGGACAAAGCTGGCCATCCACAACAACGTGGAAACCTTGTAAATCTCTGGTCCAACCATCCGCATAGCCAATCGGAATGGTTCCAATAACCTCATCAGCTGTCGTCGTATACGTTGCACCATAACCCACATCTTGACCTGCTGGCAGAGTCTTAACATGAACAAGCGCTGTCTCCAAACTTAAAGCAGGACGAATGTTATAGGGAAGGTCTAAAACACTGCCACTAGGATTGAGACCATAGATAACAACACCTAGACGTACCGCATTAAAGACTGTTTCTGCATGCCAGATACTCGTCGCAGAGTTGCTAGCATGTACCAAGCGAGGGCGGTCCACTAAGTTATTAACCAAATCCGTAAAGAAGGTCAATTGACGCTTGAATTTACTATCATCTGCCTCATCAGCTGTTGCAAAATGGGTAAAAATACCTTCGACATCCGCACCAAGTGACTTCAGACCAGCAATCAAACTATCTGCATCTCCTTGGCTACGCACCCCAATGCGTCCCATACCTGAATCAATCTTAATATGACAGGTCAAACCAGTCAAATCAAGCCCTTTATCCTTAGCCATTTTCAACCACTCAAGCGAAGCGACCGTCAGAGTGATGTTTTCTTGAATAGCCAAAGGAACCTCGTCTGGCAAGACGACTCCTAAAATAAGTATAGGTTGCTCTAAGCCAGCTTGACGGAGTTCAAGTGCCTCATCTAAGTTAGAAACACAAAAACCATCTACCTGTTTAGACAAATGCTTGGCCACCGCAACAGCGCCATGACCATAAGCATTGGCCTTAACAACTGCAAAAGTCTGTACCTTTTTAGGAATGTGGCTAACCACTTGTTCAATATTTTCTGAAATTGCTGATAGATCAACCTTTGCCAAGGTTGGTCGATGTAAACTTGAGATCATAAGCTATCCTCTTCCAACATCTATCTCTTAGTTTTTTTCTAAAATAACACTTGCCTGAACAAAATCACCGCTATGGGAAATCGAGATAAAAACCTTGCCTTCAAAAGGTGATTGGGTCACTACTGGAGCTCCCTTGTCATTGGTCAAAATTTCAATATCCTTAAAACCGACTGCTCCAATACCTGTACCCCAGGCCTTTGAAAATGCTTCCTTACCGGCCCAGCGACCTGCTAAATAGGACATCTGACGATTGCCAGAAAGGGATTCAAAACGTTCCCACTCTTTTGGTGTCAATACCTTTTTTGCAAAGCGTGGATTGCGGTCATAAGCCTTTTTAACAGCTGAAATTTCCTGCAAGTCTATACCATGTCCAAAAATCATAATTGTTACGAAAGTCGATTGTGGATTTCACGAATAAGACTATCTGTCTTATCCCAACCAAGACATGGATCTGTGATTGATTTACCGTAAACTTCAGGTGTGTCTTGACGACCATCCTCAAGGTAAGACTCAATCATAAAGCCACGCACGGTATCCGCGATACGCTCATCCCACTCACGGTTAAGAAGGACTTCACGCACAATACGAACTTGTTCCATGAAGTTTTTACCAGAGTTATCATGGTTTGTATCGACAAGGATAAATGGATTTTCCAGATTAAGTGCACTATACTTGTCCAAAGCCTTAACCAAGTCCTCGTAATGGTAGTTAACAATGTTCTGTCCATTTTCATTGTTGGCACCACGCAAGATAGCGTGAGCGAGTGGGTTACCATCTGTTTTAACTTCAGCACCATTGTAAAGGAAATGCTGTTGGTTCTGCGCCGCATAGATACCATTAAACATGACATTCAAATTCCCTGACGTTGGGTTCTTCAAGCCAATTGGCACATCAATACCTGAAGCTACAAAGCGGTGCTCTTGGTCCTCAACAGAACGGGCTCCAACAGCATGATAGCTAAGCAAATCATCAAAGAAGGAAAGATTTGACGGATAAAGCATCTCGTCAGCGATTGGGAGGCCTGTTTCAGTAATAATACGTGACTGAAGGTGGCGAACCGCCTTAACCCCAGCAAGAAGGTCTACATCACCCTCTGCATCTGGTTGGTGGATAAGTCCCTTATAGCCATCTCCATTAGTACGTGGTTTAGCTGTATAAACACGCATAACAATAAAGATTCTATCTTTCACTTCTTCCTGAAGTTTGGCCAAACGGTGAGCATAGTCAAGAACGGCTTCTTCATTATCAGATGAACATGGACCTACAACCAAGAGAATACGTTTGTCCTCACCCTTGATAATTTTTGCCAAAGCCTCATCATTAGCCTGTTTAGTTACTAGTGCGTCTCCCGTAAGAGCATGCAATTTCCTTACTTCCGCTACATCAATCAGCGGACTATTTTGATGAATTCCCATCTATTTCCCTCTCTTTGTGAAAAGAGAGCGAACCGCTTGGTCATCCAAACGGTTCACTCCCCATATATGGTTTCTGTTACCTTATTATTTTGACAAAGTATCGTGGATTTCACGAATCAATTCTTCTGTCTTATCCCAACCAAGACATGGGTCAGTGATTGATTTACCATAGACATCTGGCGCATCTTGACGGCCATCTTCAAGGTAAGATTCAATCATGAAACCACGTGCCACTTTGTTGATTTTTTCATTCCAATCACGGTTAATCAAGGTTTGACGAACGATACGGATTTGTTCCAAATAACGTTTACCTGAGTTATCATGGTTTGTATCAATAACGATGAATGGATTCTCAAGGCCCATTTGTTCATAGTGTTCAATTGTTTCAAGCACATCATCATAGTAGAAGTTAGGTACGTTTTTACCATATTCATTCGTTGAACCACGAAGAATAACGTGTGCCAATGGGTTCCCTGGAGTTTCAACTTCTTCACCGTTAAAGAGAAAGTTTTGTTTATTTTGTGCGGCGTAGATACCGTTAAACATCACGTTAAGGTTCCCTGATGTTGGATTCTTCATACCAGTTGGAACATCAATACCTGACGCAACAAAACGGTGTTGTTGGTCTTCTACAGAACGTGCACCAACGGCAATGTATGACACAAGGTCATCTACCAAAGGAAGGTTTTCTGGGTAAAGCATTTCATCAGCAGTTGTGATACCAGTTTCAGTGATAACACGGTAGTGAAGATTACGCACAGCCTTGATACCATTGATTAGGTTTGGTTTACCTTCAGCATCAGGTTGGTGTACAAGTCCTTTATAGCCATCACCATTTGTACGAGGTTTAGCTGTATAGACACGCATAACCATAAAGACTTTATCTTTAACTTCTTCTTGAAGTTTAGCCAAACGGTGAGCATAATCAAGGACCGCTTCTTCATTATCAGATGAACATGGACCGATAACCAAAAGCGTACGGTCATCTTCACCCTTGATGATTGCTTCAAGCTCTTTATCACGAGCTTGTTTCTTGGCAAGGGCTTCACCTGTTAATGTAGTTGATTCTTTAACTGCATCAAAATCAATTTTTTCACTTACTGCTTTAAAAACCATAATAATTACCTATTTTTTCCTAAAATTGTTTACGACCGTGACAATTTTTAAATTTCTTACCAGAGCCACATGGACAGAAGTCATTACGACCAACCTTACTAAAGTCAATTTCTTGACCATTAGCATCTGCTTGGTGGGCCTGGATATTGCCTGTTGCTGTTGTCGAAACACGTTCATTCACATTTTCACGAGATTGCTCATGAATTTGTGCTTTCATCATTGTACGTGTCACATCATATTCAATTGCCCCAATCATATCTTGGAACATCTTGAACCCTTCAGATTGATACTCAACGATTGGGTTGTTTTGTGCATAACCACGCAAACCAACGGCATTACGTAATTGATCTAGGGCATCGATGTGGTCCGTCCACTTGTTATCAACAACCATCAAAATCAAGACTTTTTGGAATTCACGGATAGCTTCCTCTGAACGCAATTTCTTGATTTGACGATCATAAACATCATCTGCTAACTCATTCAAGTAAACTTTAATAGCGTCATAATTAACACTACGTTTCGTTACCTCTCCCACTTCTTGTAAATCTTCAAGTGAGATGGCATTCTCAGGAACCAAAGCCTGACGAGCAAAGTTCAAAATACCTTTAAGAGCTTCCTCTTGATCATTGCGGCTGTGACCATCTACCGTACGATTAATCGTACGCTTAATCATAGCCTTAATCTCAGGTTCAAGGTCACGTTCCGCTGTGATAACATCATAACGCTCAGCGTAGATGATTTCACGTTGTTCACGCATAACGTCATCGTACTGAAGGACTTGTTTACGAGTATCGTAGTTATTTCCTTCGACACGTTTTTGAGCCGCTTCCACTTGGCGTGTCAACATACGTGATTTGATAACAATATCTTCATCATCAGCATTCAAACGTTCCAAGACTTGCTTGATACGATCAGAACCGAAACGACGCATCAATTCGTCTTCAAGTGAAAGGTAGAATTGAGATTCCCCTGGGTCCCCTTGACGTCCCGCACGACCACGCAACTGGTTATCAATACGACGGCTTTCGTGACGTTCTGTACCAATAACACAAAGTCCACCAAGTTCAAGAACACCTTCACCAAGTTTGATATCGGTACCACGACCGGCCATGTTGGTCGCAATCGTAACGGCACCACGTTGACCCGCATTCATGATAATATGCGCTTCTTTTTCGTGGTTTTTGGCATTAAGCACTTCATGAGGAATACCTGCTTCAACCAACATCTTAGAAATCAAGTCAGATGTTTCAACGGCAACCGTACCAACAAGGACTGGCTGTCCCTTTTCATAACGACGTTTAACATCTTGTACCACAGCGCGGAATTTAGCATCCAAGGTTGGGTAAAGAAGGTCGTCGTGGTCAATACGTTGAATTGGACGGTTAGTTGGAATCGGAATGATTCGCATGTTATAGATTTCACGGAATTCATCTTCCTCGGTCTTACCAGTACCAGTCATACCTGACAATTTCTTGTACATACGGAACATATTTTGGTAAGTGATTGAGGCAGATGTCTTCGTTTCTTCTTGAACCGGTACACCTTCTTTTGCTTCAATGGCTTGGTGGAGTCCATCTGAGAAACGACGACCTTCCATGGTACGACCTGTAAATTGGTCGACGATAAGAATTTCTTGCTCAGGACTTACCACATAGTCAATATCATGCAACATGATGTAGTTGGCACGAAGGGCGTTGTCAATATAGTGAGTCAAGGCAACATTATCAATATCGTACAAGTTGTCCAAGTTGAAGAATTCTTCAGCCTTGTCAATACCTGAGTCATTCAAACCAATTGTTTTTGTTGGAATATCAATGGCATAATCGTCCTCTGTCAAGGTCTTAACAAAGGCATCTGCACGATGATACAATTGGTTAGTTTCTGAACTTACAGGACCTGATACAATCAATGGCGTACGAGCTTCATCGATAAGAACCGAGTCAACCTCATCGACCAAGGCATAGTTCAATGGACGTTGTACCATGTTTTCCTTACGAACAACCATGTTATCACGAAGATAGTCGAAACCTACCTCTGAGTTGGTTGAGTAAGTGATGTCACAGTTATAAGCTTCACGTTTTTCAGCTGGTGATTTGGCTGAAAGGTTAATCCCTACTGACAAACCAAGCCAACTATAAAGCTCACCCATTTCAGTCGCATCACGCTCTGAAAGGTATTCGTTAACGGTGATAACGTGTACACCTTCACCTGAAATAGCATTTAGGTAAACAGGCATTGTCGCAGTCAGGGTTTTCCCTTCCCCTGTACGCATCTCTGGTACGTCACCATGGTGAAGAACGATACCACCCATGATTTGCACACGATATGGGAAAAGTCCAAGGACACGTTTTGCCCCTTCACGAACAACTGCAAATGCCTCTGGCAAGAGTTGGTCTAGGCTTTCTCCGTTTTGATATCGTTTTTTAAATTCTTCTGTTTTTGCCTGAAGTTCTTCATCTGAAAGAGCCGCCATTGCATCAGCATAGCTCTCGACTTTCTTGGCAGTTTTTTCTAGTTTCTTAATTTCGCCTTTATCATTTTCAATGATTTTGCGTAATATATTTGCCATCTTTTTTCCTTTCGACAGTCTTTATCTCCATATTTTACCACAAAAGCCCCCTTTAAACAAGAAATCACTCAAGGATTGATAAAGAAAAAAGCCCTAGTTTAAGGGCTTTCACAATGGATTCGCAAATAAAGTAAAACTTTTTTATTAGATTCACTGAAAATATCGACAATAATACTTTATGCCTACTTCTCAGAGTTTTCTTGGCTCTCTAGAATATCCTCAAAATCATGCAAAAGATTTTCAAAAGCCTGCTCAAAGAAAGCATGTTCGGTGCTACTATAGGCCTTCATTATCATAGGACTAGCTTCAAAATCAACGTAAAATTGATAGTCCAAGACACCATTTTTCCAGTAGAATTTGATGCTAGGGGAAGCTGTTTTTTCACCACACATACCAGGAATTGCCCGTTGTAAGCCATAAATGTGGTCGCCATAGTCTTTCAGACGATAATAAGCTCCCTCAAAATAATAGGATTTGTTGATTTCAATATGCTCAAATAGTGCCACTAAAACTTTTTCATTTCTCATACTTAAGCCTCGTTAGGGTGACTGACAATCATCTCCAATTGTCCATCAATTTCCCAATCTGTCACATCATTTGGAAGAATGAAGTGATCACCTTTTTTTAGACAATAAATGCGTGAATCGATAGTCATGGTCCCATTGCCAGAAAGTACGGAACAAAGCAAATAGGGAGCTGATTGCTTGAAGTCAACCAAGCCACTGAGTTTCCATTTATACACAGTGAAAAAGGAGTTTGATGTCAAACAAGTCGACTCTAATTGCAAGGTCTTAACAGTTGCTGGGACGCTATTTTCAGGATACCCTAGATTCAAGACATCAAGAGACTGTTGAATATGAAGTTCACGTTTATTGCCCTGATTATCCCTACGATCAAAATCATATACACGATAAGTGGTATCGCTAGATTGTTGAGTCTCTAAGATAAGGATACCTGGACCAATAGCATGCATGGTACCGCTTGGTACAAAGAAAAAGTCACCTTTCTTAACAGGAGTTTTCGACAAAAGTCCATCCCAATCACCTGCTTCAATCAAGGATGCCAGCTCTTCCTTTGTCTTAGCCTTGTGACCATAAATAATTTCTGCACCCTCTTCAGCATCAATAATATACCAACATTCTGTCTTTCCTATCTCACCTTCGTGCTCTAGCCCATAGGCATCATCAGGGTGTACCTGCAGTGAGAGCCAGTCATTAGCGTCCAAAATCTTGGTCAACAAAGGAAAAACACTAGTCTTGGGGTTTCCAAAAAGTTCTGGTTTATCCTTGTAAAGCTCTGCCAGGTGGAAACCAGCATATTTTCCATTTTTGACATAGGATACACCATTAGGATGGGCAGAAATCGCCCAGTATTCACCAGTGTGTTCACTGGGAATATCGTAACCAAACTCTGCCTTGAGGCGGTTCCCTCCCCAGATTTTCTCATGCATTGGTGAATCTAAAAATAAAGGTTCCATTACTTCCTCCTGTATAGAGCAAAACGCCTTAAGATTATCTCTTAAAGCGATTTTACATATTTTGTTTATTTGTTTGCATGCTTGTCGGCTACGTCCTTAGCAAGTGCGAAGTTACCAAGCGTCGCAGAACCATTACCTGAAACAGCAGGTGTCACAATATACTCATTTACATCTGGTACTGGAAGGTAACCATTCAAAAGAGCTGTGAATTTTTCACGAACACGACGAAGCATGTGTTCTTGCCCCATAACACCGCCACCAAAGACGATAACTTCAGGACGGTAAAGGACTGTTGCTTGGACAGCCGCTTGAGCAATGTAGTAAGCTTGGACATCCCAAACTTCAGAGTGCTGATCAATCAATTCACCACGAATACCTGTACGAGCTTCGAGCGATGGTCCAGCAGCCAAACCTTCCAAACATCCACGGTGGAATGGACAAGTTCCGTTAAATTCATTAGAAACATCATTTGGGTGAAGAGGTACATATACGTGACCAGCTTCAGTATGACCCATACCACCAATGAATTCACCATTTTGAATAGCTCCAGCTCCGATACCTGTTCCGATAGTGTAGTAAACAAGGCTCTTAACACCTTTACGAACAAGTGTCTCACCATAAGCAGATGAGTTAACATCAGTCGTAAAGTAGAAAGGAACATTGAACTCTTTAGCAATCAAACCAAGAAGGTCGACATTTGACCAATGTGGTTTTGGTGTTGAAGTCACAAAACCATATGTTTCAGAGTTTGGATCAACATCAATTGGACCGAATGAACCAATAGCGATTCCAGCCAATTGGTCTTCATAACGTTTGAAAAATTCAATCGTACGATCAATTGTTTCATAAGGTGTAGTTGTTGGGAATTGAGTTTTTTCAACGACTTGGAATTTCTCATCACCGACAGCACAAACAAATTTTGTACCACCAGCTTCCAAGCTTCCGTAAAGTTTAGCCATAGGTAAAGCTATCTCCTTTTATGATCAATAATAACTATTTATACTATTATAAAGAAAAGCTAGGCAAAAGACAATCTAAATGAGACCTTGTTTGAGGAGGTACAGACTACTCTGCTTCATACTTTTCTTTATGAGCCATTTAACTAAAAAAGCCGAATTGGCTTCGACTTTTCTAGCTTATTATTTAACTGCGATGAAGTCTGCACCTTCAGCAACTGAACCAGTCGCTACTGATGAAACATCTTCGAAGTCTGCAGTGTTTGTAACGATAACCATAGTTGTATCGTCAAGACCTGCTTCAGTGATTACTGAGCTATCGAAGGTAGCCAAGACATCACCTTTTTTAATACGTTGATTTGCTTGAACTTTAGCATCAAATCCTTTACCGTCAAGTGAGACAGTGTCGATACCGATGTGGATAAGCACTTCAGCACCTTTATCAGATTTAAGACCGTAAGCGTGACCTGTTGGGAAGGCGATTTGCACTTCACCATCAAATGGTGCGACTACTTGGTTACCTGAAGGTTTGATAGCGGCACCTTTACCCATAGCTCCTGATGAGAAGACTGGGTCATTAACATTTTCCAAAGCTACAACTTCACCTTTAAGTGGTGCAGCGATTGTTTCAGCTTGCAATGCAACTGGAGCTGATTCTGCAGATGCAATATCTTCAGCAACAACTTCTTTTTGAGCTTCAACTTCTTCCTCTTTGTAACCGAAAATCCAAGTAAGAACGAAACCAAGAGCAAGAGTGACAAGTACCATAAGAACATATTTAAGTACTTGACCGTTAAGGTAAAGAAGTGTACCAGGAACGATTGTTACACCAAATCCTGTACCAGCAAGGTTAAGGATTGATGCCAACCAACCACCAGCAGCACCGGCGATAAGACCCATGATAAATGGTTTACCGAAACGAAGGTTAACCCCGAAGATAGCTGGTTCAGTGATACCAAGTACCGCTGAAAGAGTTGCAGGGAAAGCAAGTGCTTTCAATTTAGCATCTTTAGTTTTTACACCAACTGCAAGTGTCGCACCAGCTTGTGCAGTCATAGCAGCTGTGATGATTGCGTTAAGTGGGTCTTTACCAGTATTAGCAATAAGGTTAGCTTCAAGCAAGTTGAAGACGTGGTGAACCCCTGTAACGACGATAACTTGGTGAACACCACCAATAACAAGACCAGCAAGACCAAATGGCAAGTTAAGAATCCATTCTGTAGCAGCAAGAACATAGCTTTCAACAGTATGGAAGACAGGACCAATAATAAAGAGGGCCAAAGCTGACATTACAGCGAAGACGATAAGTGGACGCAAGAGTAGGTCAAGAACGTCTGGAACCCATTTACGAACCCATTGCTCAAACTTAGCACCTAGCAAACCTACGAAGAAGGCTGGAAGAACTGAGTTTTGGTAACCTACTACAGGAATAAAATCAAAGAAGTAGATTGGTTTAGCTGCACCTGATGCAACGTCCCAAGCATTTGGAAGGGCGTTATTAACCATCATCAAACCAAGAACCAAACCAAGAAGTGGTGAACCACCAAAGACGTTAAAGGCTGACCAACAAATCAAAGCTGGGAAGAAAGCGAAGGCTGTATCTGTCAATACAACTGTGTAAGTATAGAAATCTGTAGCAGCAAAAGCTTTAGATGTTGTACCGAACAAACCAAGAACTGTATCGTTATTGATTGCTCCACGGATACCCATGAAAAGACCAGTCGCTACGATAGCTGGAAGCAATGGAACGAAAACGTCACCGAATGAACGGATAGCACGTTGGAACCAGTTCCCTTGTTTAGCAGCTTCTGCTTTTTGCTCGTCTTTAGATGCTGTTGGAAGACCTTGAGCAACGACTTCGTCGTAAATCTTGTTAACAGTACCTGTACCAAAGATGATTTGGTATTGACCTGAGTTAAAGAAAGCACCTTGAACTTTTTCAATGTTCTCAGCCTTTTCTTTATTGATTTTGTTTTCATCTTTGACCATCACACGTAGACGAGTCGCACAGTGAGCAACACTGTTGACGTTTTCACGTCCACCAAGGGCATCGATGACTTCTTTTGCAATTTGTTTGTTATCCATTTGCAAAATTCTCCTTAATAAAATTTGGTATGAAAGCGTTTAGCTTTTCTTTACGATAACTATTTTAGCATCTTTCTATCATATGTCAACCGTTTAGCATAATTTTTTATTTTTTTATGGTAAATCGTTGATTTTTCTAGGTAAAACGTTTACTATATTACTAACAAATAGATTAGGAGATCCCTTTATATGAATCTACCAACAGAAGTTCGTTACCGTCCATACGCGGATTGGACAAACGAAGAAAAAACAAAAATTAAAGAAAATGTTGCTAAATCACCTTGGCGTGCAAGTTACCATATCGAACCAGAAACAGGGCTTCTTAATGATCCAAACGGTTTTTCTTACTTTAATGGTAAGTTCCAACTTTTCTACCAAAGTTGGCCATTTGGAGCTGCTCATGGTTTGAAACAATGGGTGCATACTGAAACTGAAGATTTGGTTCACTTTACAGAAACTGGTGTCAAACTCTTGCCAGACCATGAAAATGATAGCCACGGTGCCTACTCAGGTTCTGCTTATCAAATTGGTGATAAACTCTTTATCTTCTACACAGGTAACGTTCGTGATGAAAATTGGGTTCGTGACCCACGCCAAATCGGTGCCTGGATGGATAAAGACGGCAAAATCGAAAAATTCGACAAGGTTCTTATCAAGCAACCTGCTGATGCTACTGAACACTTCCGTGACCCTCAAATTTTCGATTACAAGGGACAATTTTACGCTATCGTAGGTGCTCAAAACCATGAGAAACAAGGTTTTATCAAACTTTACAAAGCAGTTGATAATGATGTCGAAAACTGGGTTGAAGTTGGAGACCTAGACTTTGGTGGTACTGGCTCAGAATACATGATTGAGTGCCCTAACCTTGTCTTTGTAGATGGCAAACCTGTTCTTCTTTATAGCCCACAAGGTCTTGATAAAGCTGAACTTGACTACGACAACATTTACCCTAATACGTACAAAATTTTCCAAGATTTCGATACTGAGAAACCTGCCCTTGTTGATGGCACACCAATTATCAACTTGGACTATGGATTTGAAGCATACGCGACGCAAGGCTTTAACACTCCAGATGGTCGTGCCCTTATTGTTAGCTGGATCGGTCTTCCAGATGTGGACTATCCAACTGATAAATATGACTACCAAGGAGCTATGAGCTTGGTTAAAGAATTGTCTATTAAAGATGGCAAACTCTACCAATATCCAGTCGAAGCCATTACAAGCTTACGTGCTAGCCAAGAAGATTTCTCTGAAAAAACGTCAACAACTAACACTTATGAGCTTGAACTTAACTTCGAAGCTAACAGCCAAACTGAACTTGTCCTCTTTGCAGACCAAGAAGGAAATGGCTTATCACTTACGGTTGATACTGAAAATGGAAAAGTTATCCTTGACCGTTCTAAAGCTGGTGAACAATATGCGACTGACTTTGGCACAAGTCGTGAATGTACTCTTGATGCCGGTCAAGCTGCAACAGCAAACATCTTTGTAGACAATTCAATCGTTGAAATTTTCTTCAACAAAGGTGAAAAAGTCTTCACTAGCCGCGTCTTCCCAAGTGCAGAACAAACTGGTATCAAAGTGACATCAGGGAACGTTTCTGGACACTACTTCGACTTGAAATACTAAGGTGATTTATGGTCGCAAAGCTTACTGACGTTGCCGAACTGGCTGGTGTGAGCCCAACCACAGTTTCTCGCGTCATAAACAAAAAGGGCTACCTCTCACAGAAGACCATTGACAAAGTTCACGCTGCTATGCAAGAACTCAACTATAAACCTAATAATTTAGCTCGAGGTCTTCAAGGAAAGTCGGCCAAACTTGTTGGCTTGATTTTCCCAAATATCTCCAATGTCTTTTATGCTGAGCTTATTGAACGTCTTGAAGATGAACTCTTTAAGCAAGGCTATAAAACCATCATTTGTAACAGTGAGCATGATCCTAACAAGGAAAAGGACTATTTGGAGATGCTTGCCGCCAATCAATGTGATGGCATCATCTCGTCTAGCCACAATCTTGGCATTGAGGATTATGAGAAGGTTGAAGCTCCCATCGTTGCCTTCGACCGTAATCTCGCCCCAAAGATTCCTATCGTTTCATCTGACAACTTTGAAGGTGGGAAGTTAGCCGCAAGAGCTCTGGTTAAAGCTGGTTGTCAACGAATTGTCATGATTACAGGTTATGATAATTCGGATTCTCCAACAGGACTCCGTCAACTAGGTTTTAATTATGAGTTGGACAAAAAAGGTATTATCTGTCCCGTTCCAAACGATTTGTCTCTCATGCGACGAGAATTAGAAATCAAATCTATCATTTCTCGTGAAAAGCCAGATGGCATCTTTGTTTCGGACGATTTAACAGCTATCTTGGTTATGAAGGTAGTTAGACAATTGGAACTTTCTATCCCTGATGACCTTAAAATCATCGGTTATGACGGTACTGCCTTTATCCGTCACTTCTACCCAGAGCTAGCAACCATCCAACAACCTTTAGATGAAATCGCTAAGCTTTGTGTCGAAATTCTTCTCAAGAAAATTAAAGGCAAAACAGTTAATCGTGATTACGTGCTTCCAGTAAATTTGATTGCCGGTGGTAGTATATAAATAAAAGTCGCAAGAAATCTCCGCTTGCGACTTTTTTTCTTGTTAAATTTGTAGAAAAAAGAAGTTGAAATAGTGTTCAACTTCTTTTGCTTATGCTTCATCTGTCACGAACTGACTAAGTACACCGTTAATGAACTTAGCAGATGTTTCATCAGAATATTTTTTAGCGATTTCAATGATTTCGTTGATAGCCACACGTCCTGGTGTTTCTTCAAATGACGTGATTTCATAAAGTCCTAAACGAAGGAGGGTACGATCTGTCACAATCAAACGTGAGAGACTCCAACCTTCTTTCAATTTTTCTTCAATTTGACTATCAAGTTGAGCCAACTCTTCACGGACGCCTGTTACTAGACTAAGGAGAAAGGCTGGTACATCAACTTCAGTTTCTTCGTCAATTGGCTTGTCATAAGTGTAAGCGAAATGTGCTTGTTCCAGAGCTTCACCACCAAATTCAAGGGCAAAAAGCGTTTGAAAAGCACGCTCACGAAGGTCACGACGTGAATCTTTAAAGATATTAGTCATTCAAAAAATCCTCGTTAAACAATTCAGCCAAGTCTGGTTTTTGTGACTTTTCAGTAACAATAGATTCAACGTGAACGTTGACTTCTGAAATTGCCACTTCTGCCATATCATAGACAGCTGCTTTAACAGCTTTTTGAATTTCAATTGAAACCGCTGGTACGTTAACCCCATACTGAAGTGAAACGTAGATATCAGCATTTACAGTACCATCTTCTTCTGTTCGGAGGTAAACACCACGTCCCAAGCTTGTTTTGCTGAGACTATCCGTAACATTTTTATTTTGAAGGGCGTAAACACCTTCCACTTTAGTTGCAGCGATACCTGTAATCACTTCGAGCACGCGAGGGGCAATTACAATTTCACCGATATTTTCTGTAGTCATCGCATGTTTCCTTTCCGTTAGTTTGGAAAATAAAGCCTTCAAACCAGTGGTTTGAAAGACTTAGTTGGGCTTAGGCACGTGATACGTAAGTACCTTCAGCTGTGTTGATAACCAATTTTTGACCAGCTTCGATAAAGTCTGGAACGTTAACCACAAGACCAGTTTCAAGTGTTGCAGGTTTACCTGAACCTGTAACTGTTGCACCCTTGATTGATGGTTGTGTTTCAGTAACAGTCAATTCAACAGTTGTTGGTACTTGCACACCGATAACTTCTGTTCCGTAGAATTGGATTTTTACTTCTGAGTTTTCAAGGATAAATTTCAATTCTTCTTGAACGTTGGCTACTGGAATTTCATATTGGTCATATGTTTCAGTGTTCATGAAGTATGCAGTATCATCCATTTGGTACAAGTATTGTGCTGGTACTGTTTCGATGATTGCTTGTTCAAATTTTTCTTCTGGACGGTAGCTAGTATCAAAAGTTGAACCTGAGCGAACATCACGCAATTTCATACGCATGATTGTATTACCTTTACCAGGTTTGTGGTGGCTAGCTTCAAGAACTTTGATCAATTTGCCATCGTTAGTTACGAAAGTCATACCCGCACGGAGTTTACTTGCTTCAATCATTATTAAATACCTCTTTGTAAAAAATTATTATCAGTTTATTCTACCATAAATGACAGCATGGCTCAAATGTTTTATAGATTCAAGCCCAATCCTCAGGCTTTTTTCAATGAACAAACTAGTCATCCATTCCTAAGTGAACCTCTGGAACATCATGTTGCAAATAAGAAACACCCTTTTGTTCCATCAACTCAATCGCAAATGGGTGCGGTCTATAATTGGCCTTGTAAGTAATCTTTACGATACCAGCTTGCAAGAGGGCTTTGGTACAGTTGATACAAGGAAAATGAGTCACATAAATCTCTGTATTTTTGGTAGAAATCCCCTCTTTGGCACATTGGATAAGGGCATTCATCTCTGCGTGTACCGTACGAATACAATGACCATCTTCCATGTAGTGACCTACTTCGTTACAGTTATCAGTCTCAGAAACCCCGCCATTATAACCTGTAGCGATAATACGCTTGTCCTTGACTAAAACAGCCCCAACAAAGGCACGATCACACGTAGAACGCTTAGAAATCAGCTCTGCATTAGCCATAAAATAATCTTGCCAAGATAAACGGTTTGGCATAAAGTATTCCTCCAAATCTTAGAGAACAATCAATTCCTTAGGCGCAAGGGTAATCAATTCACAACCATTCTCTGTGATAATGATGTCATCTTCGATACGAACACCATATTTATCAGCCAAATAAACACCTGGCTCGTCCGTCAAGACCATACCAGCTTCGATGGTTTCATCAGAATTACCAAAGTAAGGAATCTCGTGAATGTCAAGACCAATACCGTGTCCGATACCGTGTGTAAAGTAGTCACCGTACCCCGCTTCGACAATAACATCACGCGCAACCTTATCATAGTCACGACGTGTCATGCCAGCCTTAGCCGCATCAATCAAAGCCTGATTAGAACGTAGAACGATATCATAAATTTCACGCTCCTCATCAGTAGTGTCACCAATATGGATAGTACGAGTCATATCGCTAACGTAGTGGTTGTAGTAGCATCCAAAGTCCATAGTCAAGGTCTCACCAGATTGAATAACCTTTTCTGAAGCAACACCGTGAGGCATAGCTGAACGGTAACCTGAAGCAATGATAGACTCAAAGGAAATACCTGAAGCTCCATACTCACGCATACGGAAATCTAGGAAGTTAGCCACTTGTAGTTCTGTTGTTTGGCCTGGTTTTATAAAATCAAGCACATCTGTAAAGGCACGATCTGAGATAGAACAAGCCTTACGGATAGTTGCCAATTCTTTCTCATCCTTAATCATGCGCAACTCCTCCATGAAGTTGCTTTGCGGTGACAAGGTATAGCCTTCAAAAATCGCTTGAAGACCTTGGTAATAAGCGAATGACACCTGATTGTCAAAGCCAATTGTCTCGAGTTTATCTGCCTCGATAAGTTTAACGATATCTTTTAGTGGATCCTTACTTTCGATAATGTCAAAGCCATGAACAGATTGTTTGGCAATAAGAATATAACGTGAATCCGTTAAAAATAAACGACGATTCTTTGTGATAAAGACAGTTGCATTTGTCCCCCAGAAATCCGTCAAATAGTAAATATTATTTTGTCCTGTTACCAACAAGGCATCAAGGCCTGATTGGGCAAGTTTAGCATCAAATCGCTCAAGTCTACGTTGCATTATGAATTACTCCTTTGGTATTTTAGGTTAATTATACCAAATTTTCAGATTTTAAAGGACGAAATTGATACTTTAGAGTGTTTTTTTTGATGAGATTAAGAAAAAGCCAGATGAAACTCTAGTCGATTAGTTCTTTAATTTCTCGACATCAAAAACAGCCAATTAGATGAATTTGGCTATAAGATTTGTAAGAAAATCTGCCAGGTTCCAAAACACTTGCTTAAGTTGAGACATCACGCTAATAAATGATGGCTCAGAAATACTGTTTAAAGACTGATCATCTTCTTCAATCAGACTCTCAGATGATGGTTCAGGCAACGGATTTTCAGATTTTGCCGCTACTTCAGTTGCCTCTGGCAACTCAGTTTTATCATTTTCGCTAGCAAAGACGGCCTGATAAATAGCTTGAGCATCTGGTGCACTACCAAGGTAACCAGAAACCAATTGACCATTTTTAAGACGAATCACACTTGGAGTCCCCGGAATTCCTAACCTATCAAATAAAACCTTACGAGATTCACGATCCAAATGGTCCGAATCCGTATTGTAATAAAGAAGTTGGCCATCGATTAAAGTATTGAAATCCTTCAAAACGGGAGAATTTTGACGGCAATAGTAACAGCTTGGCCGACCTATATACAGAATATGATCACCACCATCTTCAGTCAACATATTGGTGACGTCACTGTAAGAGATTTGTATCGTATTTTCAAGATTCTTTTCATAAGCTTCAACTGAGATCTCTTCAGAGCTAACACCCTCCTCAATCACTTTTGTCTGTTCTGAGTAAGATAGTGAATTTTCCTTGATTTCACTACTAGAGTCAACCTGATTAGACACTTGCTCGGGTGCCTTCTCAGAAGAAACCTGTACATTACCTGCTTCACCATCCTCAACAAAGTCTCTGGCTAGTTCGGTAGTCGCCTCCTTAGCATTTAGCTCATCTGCCGACCCACTAATTACCGCTAATTGACAAGCTCCCAAAACGAAGCTTGACATCAAAACAAATTGTATTCTTTTCATCTATTCTCCTTTTTAATACTGTATTACACCTTACTACCTACCCAAAAACAATAACAAGGGAACCATTACACTGATAACCATATCCGTCTCCTTTCCTTATTAAAAAAACAAGACTTTTACACCCTGTTCAAGCTATGAATCCATTATAAAAGCTGAATAAAATAAAAAATAGTGACATAAATGTCATCCTGCACAAGAAAAAATGAAAACAAAAAAGACTGAGCCAATTAGCGGCTCTATAATTTATGTAGTGGGTAAAACCACTGTAGAGATTATAGAGCTTTTTGAATGCAGACAAAAAGTCCCATAAGAACTATAATGAAAAGCGACAAAACCATCATTAGGAAGAACTTATGAGACTTATTAAGAATACCACAGCATTAATCGGAATTAGAGACCCTAACATCATTATTTCTCTTGTTTTTGAAACTGATACTCATATCGAGATTCATGCAAAACTGGATTCCCCTGCACCACCATGCCCTCATTGCCAAGGAAAAATGATCAAATATGACTTTCAAAAGCCTTCTAAAATTCCTCTCCTTGAACAAGCTGAAACACCTACACTATTACGTCTTAAAAAGTGTCGTTTCCAGTGTAAAAGTTGTAGGAGAGTCACGGTAGCTAAGACATCAATCGTTGAGAAAAACTGCCAAATCTCCAATCTAGTCCGGCAAAAAGTTGCACAGCTCCTTACTGAAAAGGTGTCACTAACAGATATTGCCAGAAGACTTCGTGTGTCGACGTCCACTGTCTATCGTAAACTTGACCAGTTTACTTTCAAGGAGCATTATGACAAGCTCTCAGCTGTTATGTCTTGGGATGAGTTTGGGTTCAAGAAAGGTGAACTCGCTTTTGCGGCGCAAAACTATGAGACCAATAAACTCATAACCATCCTTGATAATCGCCGTCAAACCACTATTCGAAACCACTTTTTGAAGTATCCATTGAAGGTTCGCCAAAAAGTGCAGTTTATTACAATGGATATGTCAGGACCCTATATCCCACTAGCTCGTAGACTTTTCCCAAACGCCGAAATCATT